>Ga0247842_10000239_pt1 | contig 124401 bp, 115 predicted proteins | sample LaCruzMarch2015__3_FD_192411 | JGI IMG/M metagenome (GOLD analysis project Ga0247842, IMG submission 192411) | Freshwater microbial communities from meromictic Lake La Cruz, Castile-La Mancha, Spain - LaCruzMarch2015_19m | ecosystem: Environmental > Aquatic > Freshwater > Lake | place: Spain... | reverse complement strand
AAATAACCTACTTTTGAAAACAGAAAAGTTGTGCACTGTTGTTGCCATTTTCTGTGCACTCTAATTTACCATTTTCTGTGCATTTGTAATTTCTACTTACAACTTTCCAATGTATGAAAAATGTGTTTCAGTTGAAAGAACACTTTTGGGTGTGTTGAACCACCAATAGGTTTCTTACGTAAATAATCTAATTCAATGATTAAATCAGTCAGCGAAGAACTAAATGATGGTTCTACTAACTTCAAATCATAATGTACAAATTCAGCTTCTGACATTTGAAATATTTACTTTAATGATTTAACAAGCACAAATTCACGATTTAACCTTTAGCCCTAAATGTTATTATCAAACAGGATATTACAAATATAACAATTGTAAAACAATTAACAAACTGTAGAAATACATTTAATTTATACTTTCACTACATTTGAAATTTATACCAATATTTCTTCAAGCAAATCTTTCCAAATAACAAATCCGTTTGGTTCATCCGAATAATCGCGTACAATGGGTGTGAAATTTTGCCGTTGACTTTCTAAAAATGCCTGTCGGTTTTTGTTTCTGATTATTTAATCTTGAATCATGTCTGGTGGCTTACATAACAATAGATTAAGGCTTATTTTGGGTTAATAACAAGGAATTGAATCTGTTGCAACTTTCGAGCGTTAGGGGAGCCATACAGGACAAGAGGTCATTTTCGACCTCCTTTTTGTTTTTACACTCTTCTAAGAGCTTGGTGCTCTCAAGCAATACACGGATCGGAGTGGTGAACGAAAAGGTTGCAACTCTGAGAAACGCGGGTTAATTTTCTAAATCGATTATTTTATCGATCTCATATTTATTCTCAGCCAGGTAATTGGTGGCAACATCCCAAATTGTGGAATAATCAATTCCGTGGTATTCGTGGGATACTTTATTCCTTAAATAATACATCTCTTCCCAAGGAACTTGTGGATATTTCTCTTTGACCGATTTTGGAATTTTTTAAGATTCACCAATGATTTCAAAATTGCGAATAACAGCATCAACAGTCTTATAATCCTGTTTGAATTTTATGAAATCATATCCATCGATGTATTCAGAAATTCTTTGCATCGACAGCTGAATGTCTTCAAGAAACATCTTATAGGTGCGAATCTCCTTTTTCAAACTAAATGTAATTAACTTGTTTTAAGATCTTATCCCTGATCTGATCTCTCAAAGCACTTTTTGTTACCAAGTCAATTTTTCGTCCAAATGCTTTTTCGAGATATATTTCAAGTGAAAAAAACTTCCATCCAATAGGCTGGTAAAGTTCAACCAGAATATCAATATCACTATCTTCATTAAAGGTGTCGTCAGAAAACGAACCAAACAAACCAATTTCCTTTACAGAATAATCTGCTTGAAGAGTTGGTTTCAACTCCTGCAATTTGTTTATTATCTCAGCTTTAGAAATCATAGTCCAAAGATAATCATTTTATTTGGTTCCAATAATGGCAAAAACCTGTTGCAACTTTCGAGCGTTAGGGGAGCCATACAGGACAAGAGGTCATTTTCGACCTCTTTTTTGTTATTCCATCTTCGAATGAGCCTATTGATCTATTAAAAGCTTTTTCACAACTTCGTCATAATAGGGTTTTTCTTTCAGGCTTGAATGAGAACCGGGGAAGTATATAATATCCACTTCGATGAAATTGGGAAAGTCAAAATCACGCATCACAACAGCACAACGCATATCATTGGATAGCCGCGTATTGTCAATCATTGGGAACTGGAAATAATCTATCGTGAATTCCTGAGTTACCATATTAATATACTTTCCGTTTTCAGACGTCTCAATATCCAGTCTGACGTTAACAGTTTTTTCATCCACATTATATCTCAAAGCCTTTAAAAAAATAACTCTTTTATATACATTTTGTGTGTTTCCAATTTTAATTGTATCATAAAACACTTTTGAATCTTTCCAGTCAATGGCAAATTCCTGAGAAAGACCTGGTTTATACCTGATAGAATCGCCCGGAAAAGTGATAAACATCGTCTCCCTTACAGCTGAGCCTTCGAGACTCGAAATTTGCTTAGAAATAACATCACCTGCCATTTTATATAACCGCTTCCGGTATTCTACTTTGAGACGGATGTTTTTTTCTCCAGCAATTTTCCTGTTCAGGTATACAAAAAGGGGCATCAGGTTGAGCGATTCATGGAAATTATAGGCTAACAGTTCGAGTTGAAGGATATTCTCATCCAGTGAGTGGGTATCTTTGAGAATAGTACCAAGAATCGAGTTGAACATATCTTTCCTAAGAGCACTTTCTGCTTGTTCACGACCGCTCATCAATTCAGTGTATAGCCTGATTCTCGAATCATTGTTCTGTTTGTTATTCAGATAATCAGAACCAAAATAACTGACCAACGCGATTGTCATTGCTGTGATCAGGCCGCTAACGGGTTGCAAAATAATTACAACCTTGTCCCATATGTCCCGTTTTTTCTTCTTGAGGACTAAAGGCTCTTTAGTATCCATTTGTCACCGGTTTTATTCATCAATAAATTATAACGAGTTGACTTGTTGGATGAAAAAACATCAAAACCAGCGTCTTTGTATCCAACGACCTCTAGTTTAAATTTACCCACTTCCGTTATTTTAACAGTAAAGTAGCCGTTCGTATCGGTATTTGCAGTGGCCATAACTTTATCATTTTGCATTATTCGTACAACCTGATTAACCAATGGCTTCCCATCATCACCTTTTATTGTTCCATAAATTTCTCCTGCAAAAGACAGAATTGGGAGGAAAAATAAGATTAAAATAATTATTCCCGTTGTTTTCATATGGCCATTATTATTAATATTTACCTTATTGATTTTAATTGGACTATGACAAATATAAGCTATATAAAGTTGTAATATTTATGATTGGGTATATTTACTGATGTAGAATTATTTTAACAGCTGTCATAAAGAAGGTTACACTGAGATCTTTTTTAAATGGGGCTGTCGCTTCATGTAAGACTTGGTCATAATATACAGGTCTGTTAATAACTTCCGGTCTATCCTTCCGAATACCATTTAATTTGCCGGGATGCACGCATAATAATTGCCAGTATTATGAACAGTCCGATACTTCCGGCAAGCAGTGCGTAATCCTGCAACTGTAAAATGGTAAACAGGAACAAATAGAGGCCTGTTTGCAATAGCGTAACCCAGGCTGCCGTCCGGACATTTTGAAGCATGTTAAAAGTGTACCACGAAATCAGTAAAGTGACAGCTGCGGACGAAACCAGGTAAGCCAGGTTGAACCCGACTTGTTCGCCGATGGAAGTCAGCAGCGCATAAAAAATCAGCAGCGCAAAAGCTACTAACGAATACTGGAACGGATGAATCCTGAATTTGCTTTTAATTTCAATGAAAATAAAGATTATAAAGTTTAGTGCGATAAACAGGATGGCATATTTTACCGAACGCATCGATTTTTGGTAATGGTCAATCGGAATAAGCAGTTCAACACCCAATTTAGCCTGGTGCGTATCGTATTTCCGGTCGATCCATTGCTGCGGAAAATTTCGGTTCAGGTGGGTCACCAGCCAATCAGCCGTAAATCCTTTTGTGCCAACCTGGCGATTTGCCGGAAGAAATCCACCGGTAAAACCCGGCTGCGCCCAGTCTGACTTTATAGCAACTTCTGAAGTTTTCCCCAGTACTTCCACTGACAGGTCCTCCGATCCGTTTAAAACCAGTTCTATTTCAAAATTCATGGGCTGTTTCATGTCAACGGAATTGGCTTTTACGGTAATTCCCGACTGGAACAAATCAGAATCAGCCACGCCCGGTTCAACCTTGCATTTCTGACCATTAATAACCAATTCAGGCAGGTTTTTAATACCACGCATATCTGAAACACCAATTGTGAAATACGCTGAACTCCAGTTGTAATGGGCATTTTGAAGATCCAGCTGTGAAACATCAGGCTGAGCAAACGAGCCTTTCAATTTGATTTTGCCTTCGTAAACCACAACTTTGTAAATCCCGCGCTTCCTCGTTTCCGGGAACAGCACTCCCTCCGTTTTCAATGTTTCGGGCAAGAAGTGAGCAATCCCGTGATGTTCGGTGAAACCCTGATTTTTTTCTCCTGGTTCCGCCAACGAATAGGGCACATTCAGTACCGGACCGGCAACCACCTGTTTTCCACCCCATTGAGCGTATAGTTCATTTTTCACTTTTTCGCTCAGGGCAATTCGCTCTCCAATAATTTCCTGTATAAAAAACGACGGGATAAGCAGCATAATGGCTAATCCTGAAACGATGATCATCTTGACACTGTAACTGTTCATGAACTGTTGAATACCTTTTGTTTCCATTATTTTAAATTTTAAAAGTACTTTGATGTACAAAGTTTATAATTAAAAAAAATTATTGATTGTTTATTAGTTCTTCAAGTGCCGCCAAATGTCGGTGAAACAAATCCCTTCCACGCCCGGTTGCCCTATAGGTTGTACTTGGCTTCCGGCCAATAAATTGCTTCGAAACCACAATAATTTCCTGTAGCTCCAAAGCTTTCAGGTGGCTGGCCAGGTTCCCGTCAGTCAATCCCAGCAGTTCCTTCAGCGCATTAAAATCAACTGTGTCATTTACCATGAGTGCCGACATTATTCCAAGCCTGATGCGGCTTTCAAATACTTTCTGAAGGTTTGAAATTGGATTCTTCACAAGAAATTTTTTACTGTTTAACGATTTACGATTCCCCTTTTACAACTCTTCATAAAAACTGCGGCATTTTTTAACGTTCATGACGCAGGTACATAACTGCGCCGTAAACGATGTGCATCAAACCAAAACCTATTGTCCAGAAAACCAGGCTGTAATTAATGAATACACCAGCCAGAATGCCCAAAACAATTTCCGTCAGTCCAAGGTAATGAATCTCGCCAAAAGTAAACTTCCCTGCATTTACCAGCGACAATCCGTAAAAAATCAGCATAACCGAAGCAATCAGCTCTAAATTGCTACGGAACACCAATATCATAATAAAAATTCCACCTGAAACCAGCGGAATTATTAAATGGACGAGTAACCGTTTGGTTGAATTAGTCCAGAGCTGTTGACCGGCTTTTCTGGCCTTCCTTTGTGAAAATAAAATAGCCCCCAAAACCGCAAATCCAAGAACCAGGATCGCATCAAGTGCAAAGTAAAGCATAATGCCTGAAATTGACGGACAAGCCGGACTAAGCATGTATTCATGATATTGAACCTGACCCGTATTCAGAATGAAAAACCATGCAATTGCGGCCCCTATCAAAGCACATACACCAGCAAAAATGCCGGATAATCCGCTTAGCGACAAAAACTTGGATGATCGTTCCATGATTTCACGAATGGTCTGAAGGTCTTCTTTGGGATGTGTTAAATTTGTTTTCATTTAAAAGTACTTTGAAATACAAAGGTAAGAATTTAATTGAAAATTCAACAGGTTATAAAAAATATCCGACAAACATTTTTATACAAAGATTCCCAAACTCATGGAGGCCGCAATTAAACTTTTGAAAGATCGAAACATTGAATTTCCATAATTGAGGAAGTTGTTTCTCATTTGACGAACCTCACATCTTGAACAAATTCGTTAGTTCTCAAATTCATATCAGAAGCATTCAGAATTGGTTTTCCGTTGATATTCAGGTTATCGAATGTGATATTTTCAATTTGGTGTCCGCTGTCAAAGCCTTCAATGTAATTGTCCGTCGTTATACCTTCCAGGGAGACGTTCTTAAAGAGGATATTACGGATGGAACCCAGTCCGGCATCAGGGTCATATTTATGATGGGTGATCTTCAATCCTACCAAAGTGTAAGCATCACCTTCGATCGTTATATTCTCAAACCTGATATTCCGGATTTGTGCTTCTCCCGCATGAAGAGCTCTGAAAACCGGATTTTTGGCCTCTTTGTGAATGACGTAGCAGTTTTTCACCAGACAAGATTCCACTTTGTTGTGGCCACCCCAGCTGATGCAAAAAGATGCGCCATAACCATTGTCCCAGATTACACAGTTTTTCATTTCCGACTTTGATACTCCATCGCATAGCAGGACCGCATCATCATTGGCACGGATAAAGCTGTCGTCAACCAACAGCCTTGTATTAGCAGCATTTCCTATTTTTACATTGTCTTTCCAGTCCATGTCCGACACATGAATTCCGTCTGTGTTGTTGTTCCAGCCTATCAGTTTTACATCTTTTATCGTGATCCTGGTATTTTCAGCCTTCGACTGAATCTTAAGCTGAAAATTTCCGGCTTCAAGGCAAGTTATGCCTTCAATTGTAATATTCCGGCCGTCTTCAAATGCAATATTGGAAAGCAGTCCTTTGGTTGGATGCTGCCATTTCTGATCCCGGGAGTCAATAATTCCCTGACCTTTGATGGTAACATTCTCCAGGGCTCCTTTTCCATAAAGCGAACCTCTCAGATATGCACCTTCTTCCAGGTAATAGATAGTGTTAGATTTCAGGGGGTATCTTTCCCCTATTTCCTGCACTCCGGATTTGAAAATCACCAGTGTTTCGCCGTGTTTGGTTTTTGGTATTTTTTCGGGACTATAAGCGAAAAGGAGCAAAGGATGATGTTGGTCACCGTTGATCTCTATGGAAAGTTTGTGAGGTTTGTCGAATGTGACATTCAGGGTACCTCTTAACAATTGATGTGGAATTTGAAACTTCCCAGGTCTGATTATAACGGTATTGACCTCCTCCTGAAGCGACTTGATTCTGACATTTAAAGAACCTTCAGCCGGGAAGGAACACCACGAAACATCATTCTCTTTGTTGTTTGGATTAGTGCTCTGATAAACAAGTACTTCTCTCCATTTATTATCTCTTTTTGACAAGATTTCGATTGAAAACCTGTTTGAAGGGATTGGTTGTTGGGCTCCGCTCGCAAAAAGCGGAACAACCATAATTGTCCAGGAAAGGAAAATCGAAAAAACTTTAAAACTCATGTGGCTATGAAAGTAAAAAGTGCTATTTAAAAATAGTTGCTATTTTCGGATTTTTTGGTGCCGGTATATATTTTCAAAAGTAGGCCTGCATTGATCTTCCTTCCACTCGTGATTGCAAATCCGAACAAGCCCGGTTAAGTTTTTTCGTGTGAAAAAACTCTTACGGAACCGCCAGAACTTTATAATCCAGCTGTCAGAAATAAATACATCCACTGTTTTTATTTTGTCCCCGGTGACAGATATTTATAAACAAGACCGGCTAAGATAGCGCCGATAACAGGCGCCACCCAGAATAACCATAATTGATCTAATGCCCAACCACCTGCAAATATTGCCTGACTTGTACTTCTGGCTGGATTTACAGAGGTATTTGTTACAGGAATACTGATTAAATGAATAAGGGTTAATCCTAATCCGATTGCCAGTCCGGCAAACCCTGCGGGAGCTTTGGGATGAGTTGCGCCCATGATAATAATTAAAAACATAAAGGTCATTACAATTTCACATAATAAAGCTGCAACTATTTTTTTCATAAAAACTACTTTTTTTGTTAATAATAATTGTTAATTATTTTAAAATCAGGATAATCTCCTTTTTAATTCGAGGGACTGGCTTCTTAAAAATTGTCATAAAGAAAAGATAATGAGAATATTCGGCCCATCCAATAAGGCCGTTAAATGAAAATGCTTTTAAAACATAAGTTCAGGTATTAAACTTAAACAAAGGGTTCGTTTTTAATGCGTTCTCCTTGATCATTGAAATTTCATGCTTACTGAGTGGCTGCAATCTGTCAGATAGAGTCAAAGCTAACCTGAACAGCTCACCTTCACCGGGCGGAAGTGCCGCAGTAACAGGATGTGATAATGTAAACCTAAGTCCCATCCGGGCATCCTCCTGGGCAGAAAGTGGTTCATACCAGCACTTTGGGTATCTTGTTTTGTCAGCTCCCTGGGGCCATGGTCCTTTTGCCATGGCTTTCAGTGCCAGTATTCCCATTTTTTTCTCCTGGGCACGAGACAGAACCTGTGGGCCAAAATTTCCGGCATGCCACGTTGCAAAGTTTACCGGAAAGAGGATGGTATCAAAATCAAACCGATCCATGAGAGCCATGGCTGCCTCGACTGAATGTGCTGAAAAGCCTATGAAGCGGATCTTTCCCTGTTTGCGGGCTTCCTGAAATGTTTCCATTGCCCCGCCGGGACCAAGTATTGTGTTTACTTCTTCAAGGGTTGTTACAGCATGAAACTGATAAAGATCAAAATGATCTGTACGAAGGTGTTGCAGGGATTGATCGAGCTCTGCGCGTGACTCAGCCTTTGTGCGCTTTGTTGTCTTGCATGCAAGAAAAACATCCTTCCGGAAAGGTTCCAGGGCCGGACCCAGCTTTATTTCTGCATCACCATATGAAGGTGCTACATCAAAATAATTGATTCCCGAATCGATTGCCAGCTTAACTAATACTGATGCATCCTCAGGTCTTGCATCTTTCACAACAATTCCTCCAAAACCGATTACAGAAAGCATCTCACCGGTCCTGCCCAAAGATCTCCTTTCAATTTTTCCTGATAATACTTTTCTTGTAATTGCAGAAAGATCAGCCGGGAACAGGCTGATCAAAGGAGTAGCAGCTGTTGCTAATTTAATAAAATTGCGCCTTTTCATACGAATTATTTTTAATGTTAATTCTAAAAACAGATACTAAAGATAATTGTTTTTTTTACTGTCCGGTATTCTTAATATTAATAAAGGTCCAGACCATTTGATCTGAACCCTTAATAATTTATAAACTTTGGTATAATTCTGTGAAATAGAAATTTACATGACAGAGGATAAATGACTCTCTCCAATTTATTTTTTCAGAATTTTTGTTGTAAGATTCTTTATACTTATGTCTATCCCTTCAAACGGTTTTCCGTTACCCTGATTATCATCTTCAACAAATGTGTACTTCATTCCTGCAATTTCTTTTGCAGCCAGAATCCTTTTGAAATCAATAATCCCGGCACCAACACTGCAAATATCGTCTTTGATCACAGTAAAGAATGGTGGTTGTTTGGTATGCATATCTTTCAGGTGGAGAAGCTTAAATCTTCCCGGGTACTTCTTAAACATCGCTACCGGGTCCTGACCTGCTTTTGCTGCCCAGAAAAGGTCTAATTCCATTGTAATCAGATCAGCATCCATTTCCGGTAAAAAAATATCATAATAAGGTACTATTCCATTAATATTGGTGAACTCAAAATTGTGATTATGATATCCAAACTGAATTCCAACACCCTTCATAATTCTGCCTACTTCATTACAATCTTTGATCATCTTTTTATACGCCTCAATATTCCGGTCAACCTCTTCAATCCAAGGTTTTATACAATATTTAACCCCAAGCCCGGCATGTGCATCAGCCATTAATTTTGCTTTATCCATAGTAATGCTGGCCGATTCAACCTGGGAATGACTACTGAGCGATACCAAACCTAAGTCCCTGACGATCTTTTTGAATTCAGAAGGTGAATAGCCATAAAATTTACCATCTGAATAACTTGCCAATTCAAGATTTTTATATCCAAGGTCCGATACTTTCTTTAATGTTCCCGGAACATCTGCACTCATGGCATCACGAATGCTATATAGCTGTATACCAACGCCATATTTTTTACGGTCAATAGCAACACCCGATTTAGATATTGCAGAACCGAATAACATCATACTTATCGACCCCGCTGCTGAAATTTTTAGGAACTCTCTTCTGTTTTGCATAGCTTTTATTTATTTGTTATTAACGTTTGACCTGCTTTGACCTGATAAAAGTAATATTCTCATCATAAATTCTGACCTCCCTGACTAAAAAAAACATTTTTAATCAGGAAGAACATGCCCTTTAATTTACTCTAAATTTAGTCGTCCCCATATAATATTGCACCTTTCAATTAAGTTTTCAAGATCGCAGCCTATCTGGGCAGGTTTTTTTTCTGACCAAAGGTACTTTTTAGTATTGATAGCCAGTACAGATACATTTTTTAAATTCAGATAATGGGTAACCGATTGTACTAAATTCCTCCATCCACCATTCCCAGTTAATAATACCACATAATAATCATTATTTCCATCGGAGCTGCACTCAATAACTGGTAAATTCTTTGTGGTTTTACTTTCTGGGCAAAAAGTATTGAATAAGGAAAGATAATGCCAACCAGGAGTACTTTGCATAATAGCGACAGTTTTTTTTCATTATCAGACATTATCAATATATCAATTACCACCTGTTTTGTACATTCAAAGTTGCAAATAGGATGGCCAATTTACAAAATATTTGTAAATACTTAATATTTTATATCTGAAATTCTTTTCAGTTCAGGAAAACTCATACACCTTATAGCCTTTGGCAATCATTGGGCAAAATAATCTTATAACTAACACCGTCTTATTGTAGAAAGCACCTGTTCAACTGATTTCATAACCTGAAATATATAGGATCAATCTTTTAATACCATTTGGTCTTCCGTATCCAAAAATTACTCCTGTTTAAGGTGAGGTGTACATCTTTCCCGCCATTCTGATCTCATCTTTTCCCTTTCTTCAGTATTAAGGTTCATCCATTTTCCACTCCAATAATGTCCATGATATCCGTGATGACAATGATGCTGCCTGAATCCGCCGAAAAGAATTTTTGACAACACTAATATTCCAATGGCTTGCCAGAAAGTAATCATCTTTACCCCCAGCACTACCGGAAGTATCCAGTTCCATAGAAGCATAACCGCACTTCCAAAAATAAATACTGCAGCCGCAATTGCTGCCGGAATGAAAATGGCCCTTTCAATTTCGGTTTCAGGATTCTGGTCATCGAGGAGTAAAGCTTCAGGGAAAACCATTTCACCATCATTATCATAATAAGCAAGATCTTCAAGTGATTGTAGCTTTTGCTTTCTTTTTTTATCCACAATCCTGTTCCTGCTCACACGATATAGCCACGAACTGAGAAGTTCGATAGGTTGGGTGTCGATGATGGAGCTAAGCTGGTACCAAACATCCTGCAGAATATCCTCGGCGTCCTGCTGGCTTTTGACACGGCTGCGTATAAAACTGAACAAACGCTTTCCATAATTCTGCACAGCAGTTTGAATACTTTGCTGTCACTCAGCCATTGCTATTGTAATTAATTCGTCCATATAAACATGTAGACGAATAAATGAAGAAATTACCTTAAAGTTACTAAAAACGATTAAGTTTGCTTCATTAACCTGCTAAAAATTAATTTTCATGGTAGGAAAAAGGATTTTTCTGGCTTTGCCCCTCGAACCGGTCGAGCCGGCTGCCGAAAAAACGATATGGTTACAGAAACTTCTTGGTTCTTACCGTATTAAATGGACTAGGGTAGAAAATTTTCATCTGACTTTGTTCTTTTTTGGTGAAACATCATTGAGACAGATACTTGTACTTCAGGAGCTTTTGCGTTCGGCATTGAAAAACTATCCTGCTTTTTCTTTTTCACTTAACGGACCCGGTGTTTTTAAGAAAGGGAGAGAGCCCCGTGTATTGTGGCTTGGCATCAAAGCCTCAGATCAACTGTTTGAAATAAAGAAGGCAATAGATACAGCTGTGGCGATATCAGGATTTACTTCAGATGATAAAATCTATCGTCCGCATTTAACATTAGGTCGTTTCTTTCCTGGACAGGAAATTTCATCTGTTTTGGATAGTGCATTAAAAGAGGGACCGCTGACACCTCCTGTTGAATATTATGTGTCAAAACTGATCCTTTTTGAAAGCATTCTGTTCCCCGGAGGGCCCAAATACCTTCCAATCGAAGTTTTTGAATTGGGCTGAATTCAGGCTTTAGCCACGCTCATTAGCATGAATATTGCGGGAATCAGATTAATTAATGAATGGAATAAAATTGAATATATTAACCCATATTTGATCCTTACAAAACCTAAAAATCCACCACAAATGAATTGTGGTAAAACAAGAATTGGGGCTGCCAACAAAATTCCAACCGTAACATGGCCGTTGTTAAACACGTGAACCAAACCAAAAAGTATGCAACTGAAATAGAAGAATAACTTATAATGCCGGATTATTATGAATTGAGTTTTTACGATTTTTTTCCTGCCTGAAAGTATTAATGCAAAAATTCCGGCAATAAAAAATGAACTAATCATCATAGGAACATTGTGTTTATAAATTGAAAATGCGAACCCCAAAAAGGCAAACAGTGAAAAAAGGATAATATTTGTATAAGTTGGTCTAAGGATTAATCTGAAAATAATTTCTTCTGTTATTGGGGCAATTACGACCATTCCAATAAAAACAATAAAATCAGAGAGGTTTAAGTTTTCTTCTTTAATATCTAACCAAATTTTTAATAGTGTTATTACAGGAGACAGTACAATTATAATGATAACCAGGATGAAATATAATTTGAAAAAATCACTCCAGTCAATAGCAGTTTTTTTAAAATATAACGGTTGCTTCAGAAATGTTAGTAATAAATCCATCAGGCAGGCAATTGCATTATTAACTTATTACAAATTAACCGGAAGAGAGGATATTCGGGTAAATAACATCCCTGTTTCAAAGGAAAATATATATTAAAATGTTAGTGCAATCTTTGCCCCTAAAATTACGAGAAATGCTCCAAGAATCCGGTTGATGCTTCTTTCATATTTAAAAAAGCCCTTTTGCACGTTTTGTTGGGCCAGGAATACAGATACGATTGTGAACCACATAAAGGCTGTAAGGATAATAATAACACAAATCGTCAGAACGATATAAACAGGAGTGGAATTACTTATTACAAAGGTGAATAAGCTCAGGAAAAATAATGTTGCTTTCGGGTTTAATACGTTGGTCAGGAAGCCCATTCTGAATGCCTGTAAACGAGTTAGGTCGTGGCAGGTTCGTTCATCGGTCAGAAATGATTTTGAACTTTTCGCTACCAGGGAACTTAAACCCATGTAGATAAGATATCCAGCCCCGAAGAATTTGATAAGTGAGAACAGGAAAATGGATTTCGAAATTATAAAACCGACTCCTGCCGCACAATAGCACAAATGGATTCCAATTGCCATGCTGATGCCAAGGCTGGTAAAAATGCCCGACCTACGTGAATAACACAGCGAATTCCTTACCGTCACAACGAAATCAGGTCCGGGACTCACTGCCGCCAACAAATTTAAAAGCGCAACTGTACCTATAAGTGGAAGGTATTCCATAAGTTAAACAATTTCCCTGAATCCCGGAACATGATCCAATCTGACAGGCCTGCCATTTTTTAATCCGACTCCTGTAACTTTAGCCTGGGCAACCAGCTTATATTCTGGTAACTTTAAAATATCCTGATCAAAAATCACCCTCAATTGTCCCTCTCTTTGGATATTTAACCTGATGACAAAAAGATCTCCGCTGGTTAATGAAAGCCGGTAATCTATCTCGATCCGCGATATTACAAGGTCGATTCCATCAGAATGGAGCCTGGCAAAATCTATATTTTTGCTAATCAAGAAAGTATGACGTGCATGTTCGAGGTAATTTAAATAAACTGCATTGTTTACAATACCTTGTAAATCGCATTCATAATCACGGACTGTAAAATTGAGCTCAAACTGGTGACTTTTTGTTACTTTATTCATTATTTAAAAGTGATGATTTTAAACTTAATGTCATCATTTCTTTTTAGATTCGATTCCGAATGTAAAACCAGCATTAACACGTTCCGTCAGTTCCGGCAAAATGTCCTGATATTCGCCTACAATTCCAAAATCGGCATTATTGAAGATGCTTGCCTTAGGGTTATGATTTATCGCAATCACTTTGCCAGCTTCCTTCATGCCTGCAAGGTGTTGAATAGCGCCCGAAATCCCAACAGCAATATATATTTTAGGGCGAACCGTTTTTCCGGTTTGTCCAACTTGTCTGGCGTATTCAGTTATACCTTCGTCAACTACCGGGCGGCTACAAGCCCATTCTGCATTTACACCCTGGTTTTTTAATGCTTCGGCAAGCATTTTTATAAGACCTAAACTATCGTTGGTAGTACCTCTTCCGCCAGAAATTATAATATCGGCATCGAAAAGATTTTGTAATCCCCCTTCACCGCGAACAGTTTTCACAATTTCAACTACAAAATCGTTATCATTTAAAAGAGGTTTGAAACCTGAAATAATGCCTTCTCTCCCTGTAACACGCATAGGGACTTCAAATGTGCCGGCCCGGGCTGTTGAAACCTGCGGGCACACAAAACCAAGAATAGTGGCAAGTTTACTTTCTCCGTATGTAGGGCGCCTTGATTCAAGAATCGGGGTATAAATTAATTTTGCTTTTTTATCAATATACTCTCCAATTTCAAGTCCGGTACAATCTGCAGTAACGCCACTACTGGTCCTCATCCCTATTCTGGGAGCTAACTCCCTTCCTGATGTTGTTGCAGCAAAAAGTGCAATTTCCGGCTTTCTTTCTTTAATAACCTGTGCAAAAATGGATGCAAACGGAAGAATTATATATTCTTCAAGCTTATCATCTTCAACAAAAATGACCTCATCTGAGCCATATTCAATAAGTGTCTGAGCAAGATGCTTAACATTTTTGCCTATTATTAATGTCATTACTTTTGTACCATTGCCTAACTGTGCAGCCAGATTTCTGGCCGGCGTTAACAGTTCGAGCGATGGCCTGGAAATATGGCCGTTGGTTATTTCAGCCCAGGTAATTATTCCTCTGGCACCGTCTCTAAAGTCTTCTTCGGGAAAATCAGGACGCTCGCTTTCTTTTTTTGCTTCGCTCTCTTTCTTCTCCAAAATATTTCCGCCTCGTTTTAAGTTGGCAATTAAACTATCAACCAGTGAAGCCTCATTGTGACCTTCTGACATGGTTACTGGTGGCCGTTCGCTCACCATATTAACAACTTTTACAACAATTGTAGGCGAACCGTTAATTCCAATTTTCTCTGTCCCTAATCCAATATCCTCAATCCCAAAAGTCGTAATTTTCAGGTTACGCGCTTTAATAGCTCCACTTAATGAAGGTTTACGCGGGGGTATTCCGGTGGGAGTCAATGATATAACACATGGCACAGGTAATTTCAAAATTTGATATCCACCCTCAATAATTCTTTTTGCGATTACCTTGCCATTATCATCGAATTTTACGCTCTCAATAAAAGTAGCCTGCGGGATTCCAATATTTTCAGCTACCTGGGATGGAACATGTGCCGTATCACCATCGCTTGTTTGCCTGCCAGCCAAAATAATATACGGATCTTTCGAATCTTTGGTAAAACCTAGGTGCTTAAGCATGGTAGAAATTGCAAGTCCGGTTGCATAAGTATCGCTGCCTCCAAGTTTACGATCCGACAAGAGAAACGCTTCATCATAGCCCATCGAAACAGCGGTTCTGAGAGATGCTTCAAATGAACCCGGACCCATTGAACAAACGATTAATCTTGAATCAGGAAATTGTTTTTTAAGTTGCAATCCGGCTTCCAGCCCAAACTGGCAATCTATGTTAATTATTGATTTTGCTTTGGTCCGATCCATTAGCCCATCTTCGCCCATTCTCATTTCGGTGGGAAGCGGAACTTGCTTGATTAAACTTATTATTGTTAAAGCCATTGTTTAATTGTCTTTTAAGAATTACATATTTTGGAATTCCGGACCATTACCACCATTTGGCACAACCCATGTAATGCCAAGTCCGGGAGATTTTATATCGCAGGTTCTGCAATGCATACAATTTTCAGCATGAATTCTGATCTCTTTCTGACCTGCTTTGTTGGTATGTAGTTCATATACTTCAGATGAACAATAAAATTGCTCAGGTGCACCATATTGATCAATGTTTACTGCTTTAAATTTTTCCTCATCATTAATGTGAAGATGAACAACCTGTTGTTCGTCATGATGTACCCCGGAATAGTAAACATCGGTCGCTTTATCAAATGTCAACACTTTATCGAACTCCAGTTTACCTTTAAACCGTTCCTTGAAAGGTTTCTTTTTAAATTCACTAAGCTTTAGTGTTGCCAGATAGTCGGGATGAGATCTTAGTCTGCCAAAGAATCCTGCTCCACCAGTGACTAATTGAGTTCCGAAGAGAAATCCTCCTATAATAAGCCCTTTCGCAAAACCTTGCCTGAAATTTCGAACCGGATACATCTCTTTATGTATCAGACTGTTCTTTATAAGTTCCTCATACTGTTTCAGGCTATTTTCAGAAGTATCATTGTTCAGCAAAGCGTTGGCAGCAGTCTCGGCGGCTAACATTCCGGATTTGATCGCCAGATGTATCCCCTTTAACGCAGGCATAACGACCAAACCTGCACTGTCACCGACAATCAAAGCATTGTCGACGTACAATCTTGGAATAGCATAATGACCTCCTTCCGGCAGGGTTTTGGCACCATACTCAAGCAATTTGCCCCCTTTTAAAATTCCGGAAACAAAAGAAGTTGTTTTCCATACCTGCATTGCATCATGAACATCGAAAGAAGGGTCCTTATAATCGAGTCCGACAACAATACCAATGGCAACTTTATTATCGTTCAGCCCATAAATAAAGCCTCCGCCAAATTCATCATTACTTAAAGGATAACCCATGGTATGATAAATCTGACCGGCTTCAATATTGCCTTGCGGAACTGACCATAATTCCTTGCACCCAAGAGAATAAACCTGCTCGTTGCGGCCTTTGGTCAGATTGAACTTGTTAATCAGCATTTTAGCCAGTGGTCCACGGGTCCCCTCTGCAAAAATGGTAATTTTAGCCTCAATCTGAGTTCCGGCTTGAAAATTTTCCAAATGATTTCCGTGATGATCCAAACCAGTATCCTTGGTTTTGGCCCCTATGACTTTCCCATCTTTGTATAAGATCTCATCAACGGCAAAACCGGTATATATTTCCACCCCTTTTTCCTGGGCTTTTACAGCTAAGTACTTACATATCTGACCCAATGAACCTGTGTAACAGCCAATATTATTCATATACGGAATATGAAATGGCAAAGCTATGTGGCCATTTTCACCTAATAATATGGTGCTGTCCTTTAATACTTTAGCATTGAATGGGAATTCGGAAAACTCAACTGCAGGCAGTAATTCCTTAAAAACTGCAGGCTTAATTACTGCACCTGATAGTATATGGCTTCCGATAGAACTTCCTTTTTCGATCAGCAATATTCTATTACTCTGTCCTGACTGTTTAAATGTATCCGCTAAATGAATTGCCGTGGCTAAACCAGATGGTCCGCCACCGATTATTAGCACATCTGTTGATACTTTATCAACAATATTCATATTGAGACCTCCTTTGTAAGTTTTTGTTTGTTTTGAAAAATATTCTGTAATAAATACCTATAATTACACATCAGAGCTATTTAAGTTCGCGTAAACATACAAAATATTCTTTTGCAAATCATATTAGTATAAAATAGCGGTTCTTTTGTCAGGTAGAAATATTGAGAACAGGTTTTGACAGCAAAATTTAACTGACTCTTAAAGATTTCCTGTAACTACTCAAATGAATTAAAAGGTTTATAATCAAATATATGCCACAGATTCTCAGATTTAAACCAATCATTTATAATCAGAATGTTAATGCTTTAAACCTACTAATTGCCCACTATCAGCCTCCTTGTGTTGATAACTTTATGATATCTTTGTTGTAACTTATTTGGTTTTTACATTTAATATGCAGATATTTAGGTCTTTAATGATTTTAAATCAGAATTGTGAGTCCACTCCGAAAAGTATTAAAACAACAAATTGCCACCAAGTCACCAAGACAGTAAGTTACACAAAGTATTAAATTTCAGCGATATAATCTTAGTGAAACTTTGAGACTTCATGTCTTAGTGGCAAAAAAACTTTTTGGAGTAGACTCAATTATCAAATGGTCTGGTAAGATAGATCGAAGCAAACAACATTACTCTTAAAACAAATTATTTTTCGGTTAAACTGACAAAAAGATTTATAGATGAGAAATAGATGTGAGGAACAATTTTCGATTGGTCACAGGTTGATCATTGACACCCCCATAAATCTGAAGCACAAGGATAAATTTGAAGATTTATTAGCAGCCCTGAAAGTAGTTTATTCCATCCATGAATATAACCAAATGACATTCGGCATTTTGGAGCACATTTTGATGGAAGGAAAGAAGAAAACCGGGCGTAAAGGAATGGATTTATGGTCCATTTTTGTCCTGTCCCAGGTTCGACTATGCCTGGGTGTGAATTATGAGTGGCTATACAATCTGGCCAATAATCATCTGGCAATAAGGTGGTTGATGGGTGTGGAGACTGAAGTCGGCTTTGACCGTATCGAATTCAGCTATCAGAGTATTTATGAAAACGTTACCCTGATTAATGATGATAAAGTAAAGGAAATTAATTCAGCTATCCTTAAAATGGATCAAAAAGTATTTAAGCAAAAGAGAAATGGCAGCCTTGCCCTTAAAGGGTGACAGCTTTTTTGTTGAGTACAGTGTTTGCCATGAATATTCATAGGTGGCTGTACGGAACTATGTTTTTGAATGAGGATAAGGCAAATTAGGTCGTATCATAAGTAAAAAATAATTAACCACCAGGGACACAAAGTAATTGCGAAAAGACCACAAATAGTTGAGATACATGACTTTAACTTAGTACCCTTTGCGCTTTCTCAGCGCTCATTGTGGCAAAAAATACTTTTGATTCAGCCCCTTATAATTTTTTAAAGAAGTGTTTCGAAAGCCCGTTTAATTTGTACTTTCGCATTATAGTTTTACTTGTAAACAGCTGTAAATAAGAGTAAATTCATATTTGTTAAATAATATTGAGACTTATATCTATGAAAAGCACCTAAAATATTTGCTTTTCTACATGTTTTTTTGCTTAATATTGTTTTGCTTTGTAACATCAAATACTATAAAAAATCATTAAATGGCAAATTATTTTAGTTCACTTCCATTAAGACTCAAAATTGAAGAGCTTGGAAAATGCGACTTTATGGAACAATCAGAATTCTCTGATGGGGTAAAGAAGTTGGAGGGTAAAAAATTGGTCGTTCTTGGTTGCGGGGCGCAGGGCCTGGCTCAAGGGCTTAACCTCCGCGACAGCGGTCTCGACGTTTCATATGCCCTGCGAAAGGTTGAGATTGACGAGAAACATATTTCATACCAAAATGTTGTTGCGAACAATTTTAAAGTTGGCACATTCGAGGAAATGGTTCCGCAGGCAGACCTGGTTCTGAACCTGACTCCCGATAAATATCATACACCTGTTGTGAAACAAGCCGTTCCACTTATGAAAAAAGGGGCGTGCCTTTCATATTCACATGGTTTTAATATTGTGGAAGAAGGTATGCAGATTCGAAATGATATAACAGTGATCATGGTGGCCCCGAAATCACCTGCTTCAGAACTGCGGGCTGAGTTTTTGCGCGGATTCGGTGTGCCAACCCTTATTGCCGTACACCGTGAAAACGATCCCAATGGTGATGGGTTTGAAATAGCAAAGGCGTACTGTGCCGGTACCGGCGGACATAAGGCCGGGGTATTGAAATCTTCTTTCGTTGCCGAGGTTAAATCCGACCTGATGGGTGAGCAAACTATTCTCTGCGGTGTATTGCAATCGGCTTCTATCCTGATGTTCAATAAAATGATTGAGAAGGGCATCGACGCAGGATATGCATCTAAATTCATTCAATATGGTTGGGAAGTGACGACAGAGGCTTTAAAATTAGGTGGAATTACCCATATGATGGATCGTTTGTCAAATCCAGCCAAGATAGCAGCATTTAAACTGGCCCATGAACTTAAAACTATTTTGCGTCCATTGTATGAACATCACATGGATGATATTATGGATGGTACCTTCTCTGCGACCATGATGGAAGACTGGAAAGCCGGAGATAAAAACCTGCTGATGTGGAGGGCAGAAACAGGTGAAACTGCTTTCGAAAAAACCCCGGCGGGTGACATGATAATAACAGAACAGGAATACTTTGATAATGGTACTTTAATGATTGCTTTCATTAAAGCCGGAGTTGAACTGGCATTCGAAGTAATGACGGAAGACGGTATCAAAGCTGAGTCGGCTTACTACGAATCGCTGCACGAAACTCCCCTTATTGCAAATACCATTGCACGAAAGAAACTTTTCGAAATGAACCGGGTGATTTCCGACACTGCCGAGTACGGATGTTACCTCTTTGATCATGCATGTCAACCTTTATTAGCAGGTTTCATGTCCAAAATTGAAACTAATGTAATTGGCAAAAATTTCAATGAGGGAATCAATGCTCACGTTGATAACAATGAATTGATCCGGATCAACGCAGAAATCCGTTACCACGAAGTTGAAATTGTAGGTGAAGAATTGCGCGATGCCATGGACGCAATGAAGCCAATTATCTGACGGATTTAATATTGAATGTGAATTGAATACTTACACTGGAGCTTGTGGGGACCATTTTTGCCTGCATGGGCGTCCCTGTAGTCCCATGATAGTTAACTTTGAGCCCACAAGCCAACAAGATTAGGTATTTTAATCAGCCGTTTTAGGTTATCATAGGCACTTCCATAATCAGGATTTCTGAGTCCTGCAAGGTAGATTTGATCATAATTGTGTCAGCGTCTGTAATGCCAAGTCCGTCTCTTGATTCGAGTGGGGTATTTTCAATTATGAAATTTCCATGTATAACAAATGCATAGACACCATTACCTGCTTGTTTTGTGGAATAGGATACCATAAAATCTTTGTCAAAAACCCCCATACTGAACCAGGTCTTCTGATGTACCCATACCCCCTCATCATCAGGAACGGGAGAAACGATCTGCTGTAATCTGTTATGCCGGTCCTGAAGGTTTAAAGTTACCTGGTCATAGCGTGGTTTTACATTGTATTGGTCCGGGAAGACCCAAATCTGAAGGAATTCGCACATACTATCGGTGTTTTTATTGAATTCGCTGTGCGTTATTCCTGTTCCGGCACTCATCACCTGAATATCCCCGTTTTTTATTACAGCTACATTGCCCATGCTGTCCTTATGCTCCAGATCTCCTGACAACGGAATAGAGACGATTTCCATGTTGTCATGCGGGTGTTTCCCAAAACCCATACCCGGATCAATGCGGTCGTCATTTAAGACCCGTAAGGCCCCGAAATTCATCCTGGATGAATTATAATAATTGGCAAAACTAAAGGTGTGATGACTATCGAGCCACCCATGATTGGCATGACCACGGGTTTTAGCCTTGTGAAGTATTGTATTTGACATATTTGTAATTTTAAGTTTTTTACCGGACAACAAGCAATTGTTGCTCCAGGTTCATTTCAACAAGTTAAATAAACCAGATTAGCCGAAAAGCATGGTTCGTGGTCCTGATTAGATTTATTTTATTTTTCGTATTTATTTTGCTTTGGTAAAAAAACAATATAAATTTGTTGCTAATCAATGTTATGTTCATTTCTTTAATGAATGCAACTATTGGATTGTCCCCCTAATATTAATCATAAAACTAAATCACATGAAATTCTGTCCAAATTGTGGCACAAAGCTGGAATTGGAATCCAAATTCTGTCCGGCATGCGGAGTCCCCATTGCTTCGGTTCATCCACCTTTTGCGGAGCCATCAATTCCGTCTCCACAGATTCCCAGGCAACAGGACCCCATTTACCAGCAGACCCGCGAGGCTGCACACTCATTTTCAGAAGCTATCAGTGGTAAAACAAATTTGATTTTGCGTGTTATTAATATTCTTTCCAGGCCAGCGCAGGAGTGGTATGTAGTGGCGAAAGAACAACCCAATACAATGAGGCTGATAGGCGGATATGCATTTGTACTTGCCCTGATACCGGCTATATCCGGCTTTATTAAGTATGGTATTCTGGGTGTTTCGTTTATGGGTTTCGCCAATCAGAGTATTGCAGCCGGAATTCAAACCGGTCTTGTTCAACTATTCTCCGCCATCATTGGGGTTTGTCTTTTGGCATTAGTAATTGACATACTGGCTCCCTCGTTCGATTCGGAGAAAAACTTTGGACGATCACTGCAACTTGCAGTTTATGCATCCACTCCCAAATGGATTGCAGGTATATTGTTGCTTCTTTCAGTAAAAATGACTCCTCTTATTTTTTTAGTCAGTTTGTACGCAATATACTTACTGGCAACAGGAATTCCCGTTCTCAAAAAAACACCCAAAGATAAGGTTGCAGGTTATGTCGCTGTGACCATTGTGGTAATGATTGCTATCAGCATTCTTTTGGCACTTATCCTAACAGTATTTCTTGGATTATTCTTCTTCGGAAATGTTGGATTCAGGTATTAACTTTCAAATAATAAACATTATGGCATTTTGTAGCAATTGCGGAACTAAACTCATTGAGGGGGCAGTATTTTGTCCCGAATGTGGAACGAGGAATTCATTTAGCGGAGCATCTGCCCAACCCGTTGAGTCCCAAACTTATACCCCTTCTCCGGTATCACCTTCTTCACATTTACAATACCAGCCTCAGCCGGATCCTCCACGGCCTGCCTCCCCGCCAATCCATTACAATCCGGTGAAGTTTGAAATTGAGCAAAAGGAATTTCTTAAAATGGTACGTGTTGAATTGCAGAACAGTGCTTTCAGATACGAATCCGGTGGAATGTATTATATGCGCGGTAACCTCGAACTTGAAGCAAATTTACCTTCAGCCGGAGGCTTCTTAAAATCAATTGTGACAAAGGAACATATTGTGAAACCGGTTATTCGCGGGAGCGGAACGGTATTTATGGAGCCTTCTTTTGGTGAGTTCACTATACTGGACCTTAAAGGGGAGGAGTGGATACTGGACAAAGGATCTTACTTTGCTTCGGAAATGGGTATAGAAATTGGTTTGTTTACCAATAAATCTATTTCCGGTTTGTTCTCCGGGGAAGGATTTTTTCAAACCCGGGTAGCCGGAATAGGCAAGGTTGTAATTGTATCAAGCGGGCCTTTGGAAGAAATAGAGTTGAATAACGAGAAATTTGTGGTGGATGGGCCGATTGCAGTAGCCCGTGCTGCAGGTATAAACCTTTCAGTGGCTAAAGCGACGAAAGGGATGTTTAGCTCATTCACTTCCGGGGAAGGAATTGTTAACACCTTTACAGGAAGCGGAAAGATGTACATTGCGCCGGTAGCAAATCGTTATATTACACTTTCCAACCATCTTACAACAATTAATCGTAATATATTGTCAATCAGGAATAAGGGTTGATTACTTAATTTAAATAGGCCTGTAATTAATTTAGGACATCTGTATATTAATATCCTGCAGCCAGATATGAAAAAAATAAACCTTGTTTTATTGCTTTTACTTGCTTCGGTACCAGTGACCATGGCCCAAATTGACGTTTTATTGGCCAACAAAGAAAAACGCGGTCTTGTTGACTGTTCTGCCCGGTTTAATTCCCTTTCCGGGCAAATTGAGGTGCGTCATGAGACAAACCCAAATGGATGGCAGCCAGCTAATCCTGATATGGTGCTTTTTGTTAACGACCATATCAGGACAAGGTCAGAAAGTTATGCAATTGTAAGTTATGCAGACCTGATCACATTCACCATTAAAAAAGAGACAGAAATTGTACTGAACCCGCTCCCCGGGAAATCCAACAAACTTAAACTGGTAAACGGCAAGATTATGGCCTGTGTCAAAACAATGGATGACGCAACCATGGAAATTGATATTAATAATGCAGTTGTGTCGATTAAAGAGGGTACATTCAGCCTTGAATCTACGGCCTCAGCATCAATACTTAAAGTTATTGAGGGTACTGTAATTTTTAGATCAAAAACAAACGGTAAAAGTGTTTTATTGGGTATTGGCAAAATGATACGTGCCGACAGCAGTGAGGTAAGTATTCCTGCGCAGGTCGATTTAATGGTTGACAAACTGGAATGGACTCATTACAAAACAATTGCTGCTAAAAACCCGGTAAAGCTATATCAGAAGACTGCGGCACCAAATGCTATATCAAAAGATATTAAATTCAGCATACCTGTTATGTGGTATCTTATACCGGTTTTGATTATAGTTTTAAGTATAGCAACACTGCTGATCATAAGAAGAAGAAAAAAAAGTATTCCTGTTTCTTCGCCGGCTCCGCAGGTTACTCCTTCAGTAAATCATAAACTCTGTCAGCAATGTGGATCACCCATACAGGAAGGAACTAAATTCTGCAGTAAATGTGGCGCGTCGATAGGTCAGGAAGTTCAACAACCAGAACCTCTGATTGTTACAACTCCTGTTTGCATATCCTGCGGTTCCGGTATTAGTCCCGGAATGAAGTTTTGCATGGCCTGCGGTACACCGGTTGCCATTAATCATCCGGATTTACCTTTATCACAAGCAATGCCTGGTACAGTACCTTTTTCATCTCAAAGTGCCGACAACCAGCATTATAACCCATAGACTACTGAAAAGAAAAAAGGGAGCGCATTCTTATTTATTGTGTTCAGTGCGATGATCATTGTATGTATTTCGGTCGTCGTAATCTTTTTTTTAGGAACTTTTAATCCTGACACAACTTCATCGAGGGTCAGCCTGTATGAAGAGCCAAAAAGCGACAACGTAAAAATTGATAGCGCAGCGGGGACTGTTGAGACATTATTTGCCACTTCCGATACGGCAGGACTTGCTAAAATTCTCTCACCAACATCCCTCGCACAGCGCAGACAGTATTTTTCAGACCTCAAGCCTTATATGCCGGCTTTTGGTAAAGATTTCAGGAGCAGAAAATTACTTTATGCTACTCCACGTTTTGCTGTGTACGAGTTCATCTCGGCAAATGGCAGGTTTACTACTGAATTTTGCCTTGGAGATAATGGACAATGGATGTTGATGAGTTTTTAAGCAGTATCCTATGAGTCTTAAATATACCTTCCGTTTTCCGCTTAAAGTGTTATTCAGCACATTGATCATCCTTATTTTCACAAGTTACGGAAACAAAAAAGTACATCCCGACCTCAATTCCCTAATGGTGGATGCTTTTTTGAAACAAAATAACATGTGTTGACCATTATTACTTTGCTAAGCTAATACCTAAAATGTGTGATCCATATGTAGATATGGAATGTGTAAAATCCCAGGCAGCTGTGTTGTTACCGAATATAATTGAAGCAGGTAAAAATGTTATAAAGCTTTTTATCCCCAAACTCAGTGTTGAGATAAAGTCATTAGACAAAGACGCACTGAAAGGGGAGATCAAACATAAAACAGATAATGAATATACGGAAGAAATAAAGTATACCGGTGAAGTTATTCTGACTATTAAAGACAAAAATAACCGTGAAATAAATGTCATAAAGGTTAAGGCCCGTAATGGGAATTTTGAAGATAAAGGAATTAAACTGTCAAAGGACGAAAAATTAACAGCCAGAATTGAGTTCGGCGGTATATCTGTGGAGTCAGCTGATTTTATCGGTGTAAGCGATAATATTTTTGGTGTTTATGAAGGAAAATATACTATGCAGATCAATGAAGCTAACCTTCTACAAATGTATTTGGATAATATTAACCCTGCGGCGAATGCTCAGACCCGCATTGCAGGAGAAGAGGATTCACGGAATCTTATGAAAATGTTTATTTCAAATGTTAACTGGATAAAAGGTGGTGCACAGGGGGGCCCTATAGCAAAATTCGAAATCGGTAAAACAAAAGGAATGGAGTATTATTATGAAACTGTCGGATTAAAATATTATGTTTATAATTTAAGTAATAATACATTTATTCCCAAATTTTTAACTCCGCTTGTCGATAAAAGTAATGCCGGAACAATTTTGCAATGTCAAAGCAATGGTTTCAATATCACCACTTTTCAGGGGAAAGAAAAAATCACTGTTAATGCTGCTTTTAAAGGTAATAATCTGGTGGGAGAGTGGAACGCTTCTTACAAAGGGAAGGTAATGTGGTCTGCGACTTTTTCAGCACAAAAAATTGCTGACATGTAAACACACATTTTTAATTTAGACTCAATATATCAGGAATTCAGGATGAAAAATTCGCAATGGAGGATTGTAAACCTTTGGCTTTTTCTAATTGTGGTTTTCGTTTTTTGTATGTTTCTTCCCTCGATCATTGGTCTTGATGGATTTGATGGTGGTTTTGCGATGAGTTTCACAACTGGATTCATGGTGATTATCAGTCTGGTAGTTATTTTTGTTTACCGCTCGCGGGCCAGGCAACTCGATAAGATACTCACTGGTGAAGGCAGGATAACTGTCTGGCGTTATTCTCAGGATGAATGGTTAAGGTTCATAAACAAGGACTTTGAAGAGGATAAAAAGTTAAAGGGGACACTCTTTTTAATTATTGCCTGTATCTCGGTAGTTGTTGGAATAATCCTTATACTTATTTATCAAGATCTGATTTTTATTCCTATAATCCTTGGAATAATAGTACTTGTTGCGATTCCTGCTATCTGGGTTCCATTGTATCGTTTCAGAAAGCTTAAACAGTCAGAAGCACAGGTCCTGATTGCTGAAAAAGGTGTGATTATTGGAAAGATATTTCATCTTTGGGTTAAACTTGGTGCAAGGTTGGACAACGTTTCCATAAATTCAGATGATAATCCCTCATTTATTCCATTTCTTAATTGATTCAATATTTCTTGTATTTGTAATCTCTTTCGCTTCAGGGGTGTAGATAAAATCCATTTCCGATTTAAAATATTCAGTGATTTTTCCCCTTACCATTTTTAAGGTGCTGTTCAATAAATGGTTTTGTTCTGTAAAGGCTTCAGGAAGAACAATTATTGCAGTTGGTAACCATCTTTCAGGAAACATTCCTTCAAATTTCCCCCCTTTACGGTAAGAGTCAATTTCATGTTTAATAATTTCCAATGACTTATTAATTCCCTCATTGCTCGCTGGATTAAGGCCATGTTTATGCAGGAGTTGGTTGATTGCTGAAATGTTAGGGACAATTAATCCGACAGTATAATTATTCTGGTTGTTATAAAGCATAGCCTGATCAATATATGATGACTGGTCAACTATTGCTTCTTCAATCCCTTCAGGACTGAATTTTTCTCCGTCGTTTCCGATAAGCAGACTTTTAAAACGTCCGAGTACATAGAGATACCCATCGCTTGACAGATACCCCAAATCACCGGTATGAAGCCAGCCGTTTCTAAGGGTATCTTCAGTAGCCCTGGGGTTTTTCCAGTAACCTTTCATGACATTCTCCCCTTTTACAATAATTTCGCCTTTTTCCCCGGCCCGAACTTCTTCACCATTGATATCACAGATTTTTACATCAAGGTTTTTAACTGTTTTGCCTGATGATCCAAATCTGACAGCTTCCGGACAATTTGCCGAAATAACAGGTGCTGCTTCTGTGAGGCCGTATCCCTGAAAGACCGGTGTTCCTATTGCAGAGTAAAATCGTTGAAGTTCTATATCGAGCAAGGCTCCGCCTCCAATAAAAAACTTAAGGTTTCCCCCGAATGCTTCGCGGATCTTTGAAAACAGGATTTTATCGAGTAATGCATATTCCGGTTTAAGAAGAATACGCCATCCTTTGCCCCGGTTCCATCCGTCACCATTATAAAGATAAGCCACTTTTAATCCGTGATTAAAAAGCATATTTATGACTTTCCCTTTTGCCTGTATTCCTTTTTCAATATTTTTCCGGAAATTTTTAGACAATGCCGGAACACTCATCATTATATCCGGTCTGAATTCCTGAATATTTACCGGTACATTCCGCAGTGTTTCAATAGGTGTCCTACCGGTCTGGACAGATCCAACTGATGCCCCTTTGAGCATAAAAGTATAGAGGCAGGCAGTATGCGCGAAGGAGTGATCCCAGGGAAGAATAGCAAGAGTTTTGTATTTTTCATTAATTTCCAGTACTGAATTTGCCTGCAAAACATTGGCCGTATAATTTAGCCCGGTAAGCATAATCCCTTTAGGATCAGCTGTTGTACCCGATGTATAGGAGATATTGGCAATGTCATCAGGTAATACATTTTTCCAGACAAGCTCAAACTTCTTTCTGTTCTCTTCATTCTTAAGAAAATCACGGCCCATGGCTTGTATATCATCGAAAAAGTAATCTTTAGTACCTGGGTTTTCAATGGGATCAAGATGAATTACAAAATCTATGTCAGGCAGATCGTTAATTACTTCGTTAATCTTGGCTACCTGTCCGGAAGAGACAACGAGAATTCTTGATCCTGAGTGGTTCAATCTGAACTTAAGCTCTGATGCTTCGAGCTTTACAGACAGAGGAACATTTATCCCTCCGCAATACAAGATGCCCAATTCACTGACCAGCCATTTATTCCTCCCTTCAGAAAGGAGTCCGGCCCGATCCCCTTTAGCCATACCGAGGGACATTAATCCTGCACCGAAAGCATATACATCCTGGTGTATCTCGCGATAGGTAGATGGGATATACTTTTGGTCAGGTTTTTCCCATAGCAGCGGATTATTTGGAAATTTTCCAACGCTATATTCAAAAAGTTCGATCAGCGTTCTCATTCACTTGGTTCCGAATTTGTAAATGGTTTTTGATTTAAACACCTCGCCAGGTTTTAAGGTAGTAGAGGGAAAATCAGCATGGTTAGGTGAATCGGGATAGTGTTGGGTTTCGAGTGCAAGACCTGCATATCTTCCAAATTTTTCACCCTGTTTCCCAGCTATTTCAGGAATGTAATATCCGGTATATAATTGTATTGCAGGTTCCGTTGTTGCCACTTCAACAATCCGTCCGGTTGATTCTTCAGTCAGGACACCGGCTTTTATCAGTTTTTTATCAGGATTATTAAGAATGAAATTGGCATCATATCCATCCGTTAATCCGCCAATCCGGGATCCGATAACTGCAGGTGTGGTAAAATCGTACAGTGTCCCTGCAACTTCAACAATTTCCCCTGTTGGAATCATCGATTCGTCATTAACTGTCTTTGTTTTTGCCGGCAGTTGAAGTATGTGTCCGAGAATATTTTCAGTATTTCCCGTAAGATTAAAATATGTATGGTTCGTTAGGTTAATGACAGTTTCCCTGTCTGTAACCGCTTTGTAATCAATATGTAATTCATTTTTATGATTAAGGGTATAGGTAACGGTTATATCAAGGTTGCCGGGAAATCCCTCTTCCATATGTAAGCTCCGGTATTTCAGTTCGACTCCTACCAGGTCAGGTTTCTCTATTCTTTTCGGTACCCAGATAACCTTATCAAAACCGGTAATTCCACCATGCAAACAGTTTTTGCCATTATTGACTGGAAGTGTATATTCTTTTCCTTCAAGAGAAAACTTCCCGTTTGCAATCCGATTTGCGTATCTTCCTGTAATACATCCAAAATATGGGCCACTTTCGATATATGAATTACTCAGATAGTCTTCAAGTGATTTAAAACCCAGAACTATATTTGCCTTTTTCCCATTTCTGTCGGGTGTTTCAACGGAAGTTACAATTCCTCCGTAATTGGTAATCTTAACAGTGACCCCACGATCGTTACGCATGGTAAATATAAAAACCTTTTCACCCCTGCGGGCATTTCCGAAAACATCACGTATTAGCTCCATAATAATGAAATTTAGTTATCCGGACACAAACGTAAAGAAAAATATAAAATAATAACTGTTTCTGTCAAATAAAATCTGCTATAAAACATTTTTTGCACACTTTCATTATGGTCAAATTATTATACATTTGCCCTGTCCGGTACCTGCCGGTTAATACTTTATTTTTATTAATATGACAATCGAACAGTTAAAAGCAAAATTTATCGACAAATTCGGCGAAGGTGAAGTAAGTGGCTATTTTTCACCGGGTCGCGTAAATCTTATTGGGGAACATACTGACTACAACGGAGGTTTTGTATTTCCTTGCGCCCTCAGTTTTGGGATCTATTGTCTTATCCGCAAAACTGACCGCAGGACAGTAAGGTTTGCATCTGTAAATATGCCATTCGAAGCTGAGGTGAAAGTAGAAAATTTGAATCAGGCTATTGGTAAAGAGTGGGTTAATTATCCAATAGGTGTATTTGCACAATTTATGAAAAAGGGAATATCCTTTGAGCAGGGTGCCGATATGTTATTCTATGGCGATGTTCCCACAGGAGCAGGGCTGTCTTCTTCTGCTGCCCTTGAAGTTGTTACAGGTGTGGCAATTAATGATATTTACGGTTTCGGGATTGACAGGATTGAACTGGCAAAGATGGGTCAGAAAGCTGAACACGAATATGCACTTGTTAACTGCGGGATCATGGATCAGTTTGTCTCTGCAATGGGGAAGAAGGACCATGCAATATTCCTCAACTGCGATACTCTGGCATACGATTTGATTCCGGTTAAACTTGAAGGGGTAAAAATTGTTATCAGCAACACCAATAGTCCTCATAAACTTGATTCAGGGAAGTATAACGAAAGGGTCGCCGAATGTCAGGCAGCCGTGAAAGCGATACAACCATTTCAGCAAATTTCGGCACTTGGAGAGATCTCATGGGAGGATTTTCTGAAAGTTGAAGATAAAATTGAAAATGAAACTGTCCGCAGAAGGGCACGACATGTTGTAAGCGAGATTCGAAGAACCGAAGAGGCTGTTAAGGCCCTTAAGGCGGGTAATCTGATCAGATTCGGTGAACTAATGAACGGATCGCATGACTCTTTACGCGATGATTATGAAGTTACCGGTTTTGAGCTGGACACCATGGTCGAGGAGGGTCGCAGGATTGCAGGAGTAATTGGAACCCGAATGACAGGAGGAGGGTTTGGAGGTTGTACGGTCAGTCTTGTAAAAGATGAAGCTGTTGAAACATTTATAGAACAGGTCGGTAAAAATTACATTGAAAAAACCGGTCTGATACCTGTGTTCTACGTTGCTGAAATTGGCGATGGAGGAAAAAAGCTTTTTTGAAGGACTAAGTAGTTTTAAATAGCAATAATCTAATTTTACAAAAGTTTTAAATTTTAAAAAATGACAACAAATCAAAAACAGAGTTATTTATTTCCTATGATTGTTATGTCAGTGTTATTCTTCATGGTTGGGTTTATAACAACAATGAATAATTCCCTGATTGATTTCCTGAGCTCCAGTAAGTGGATGCTTACATTTGCTGAAAAACAGTTTATAAATACAGCATTTTTCAGTGCATATGTCTTTTCAATTCCGTTATCCTATTTGTTGAACAAGATGGGTTATAAACCATCAGCAGTCCTTTCTTTATTTGTTATTGGCGGCGGCTTTATTCTCGTTTTTCCCGCCGTCAAATTAGGCTATATTGCGTTCCTTTTAGCAATGTTCCTGGTCGCTTTGGGTATTGCTTTACTTCAGATTGTATTGAACCCTTATGTTTTGGCACTCGGGGCTCCCGAAACTGCGGCCAGTCGCCTGAATCTTACGGGATTTCTAAATTCAGTTGCCACTGTAATTGCGCCTTTATTTGTCGGCATGATGATTTCGGCCGGGAATATTATTCCTAATGCTCCTGTTGAATCTCGCCCGGATGCAACAAACGTTCAAGGCCCTTTCCTTATTATTGCCGGTATTACACTGGCTCTTTTTGCCATTCTTTATTTCCTGAAATTACCTGATATTAAAGAGGAAGAAACGTCAGGTTCCGTTGGAAAAAAATATCTTGACAGCCCTTTTAAATATCCTCATTTAATTTTTGGCTCTTTGGCGATCTTTGCCTATATGGGTGTTGAAATCGGCATTCCAAGCTTCCTGCCTGACCGGGCTAAATCTTTAGGTCTTGAAATAGATGTTACTAAGCTTTTATCATTTTACTGGGGGGGATTGATGGTTGGACGATTGCTCGGATCTGCTATCCTTCAGAAAGTCAGGGCACGCACTGCTCTTTTAGTATGCATTTTTACCAGCGTCGCACTATTGGCGGTATCTTTGTTAACGACTGGTATGCTTTCTGTCAGCCTGTTGATCGGTACCGGTCTTTGCCACTCTATTATGTGGGCAAATATCTTTAATCTGGCATCTGAGGATCTTGGACCTCATGCTAAAAGAGCCTCAGGCATAATTTGTACAGCCGTTATCGGCGGGGCTATACTGCCTCCGCTTATGGGTAATCTGCAGCAAAGTTTTGGAGCTAATGCTGTAACTACCGGAACAATAGTTGCACTATCGTGTCTTTTCATTTATTACGGATATATTGCACTCTTTGCAGGTAAACTTTCAAAAATCCGTCCAGCCTGATACAATTACCCTTTCAGTCTGTGCTGAAATATGAATAAAAGAAGGCCGTCACAAATAATATTGGGACGGCCTTCTTATTGTGATTGTTCTGAGTATGACTTTTTGTGCCTGGATCAGTTTGAAGTGAAATTTATTTATATCATGAAAACGGCTCTTTTTCTGCTAAATATTTTTAATTTTGAAATCTATGGAACCTCTGAGTTATGATATAATTGGCGATGTACATGGTTATGCCACTCTCTTAAAGAAACTTTTAAAGACGATGGGGTATACTAAAGTGGACGGAACATGGCATCATCCCGAACGAACTGCGATTTTTATTGGTGATTTTATCAACCGCGGACCCGAAATCAGGGAAACCATTCAGATTGTCAGGCAAATGACGGAAGCGGGTTTTGCACTGACAATACTTGGTAATCATGAGTACAGCGCTATTTTATATCATATTAAGGATTCAGGGGGGATGTATCTTTCGCGTCACATTGCCGGGAACAGAAATCTGATTCAAAGTACGCTCACTGCATTTAACGGGTTCGAACCTGAGTGGCGGGATCATCTGAAATGGTTTCGTACATTACCTTTTTTTATTGATCTTGGTATGATCAGGATTGTCCATGCATTCTGGAATGATGATGAAATTAATTCTCTGAGAAGAATTATCCCTGAAGGGAAATTGAAGAAAGATTTTCTGAGAACAATTCACGAGAAAAAACATCCGGTGGCTGCAATCATATACCGGTTGCTCAAAGGGCTTGAATACCATTGTCCTCAGGACCTGATCCTGAAATGTTCCAAAGGAATGAGCCGAAAGGTGTTTCGTATGAATTGGTGGGAGTCGCCTGAAAATAAAACCTTTCGTGAAATTTCATTTGGAAATAAATTTATTCTTCCCGATTATACGATACCTGTACAGATTGCCCCTTCATTTGATCCCTATGGTTCTGACAGACCGCCTGTTTTCATCGGCCACTATTGTCTGGGCGAGGGCGCTGCAATCTTTCAGAAGAATATCTGCTGCGTCGATAGTTGTGTCGTTGGATCTGAACAACTTTCGGCATACAGATGGAGCGGCGAGAAGGTACTGAAAATAGAAAATTTAGTTAGTGTATCTATTTGACATTCAATTAACTAAATAAAAACAACCTGCATGCCCCCAATGGGTACTAAATGTGGGTAGGAATAATGATTGAACTTGAATTATTTTGTCAATTCCGGGACAAGATCTTTTTTATAAGCTGATTACAGAAATATCGCCATATCAGGTACAATGGATATTATCATTCTTTTTTAGAAATTATTCCCACTCAATTGTTGCAGGTGGCTTGGAACTTATATCGTAGACAACTCGGTTTATTCCGGGAACTTTGTTAATAATGTCGTTAGATACTTTGGCTAAAAACTCATAAGGAAGATGCACCCAATCTGCAGTCATCCCATCAGTAGAGGCAACAGCCCTTAAAGCTACTACATTCTCATAAGTCCGTTCATCACCCATTACCCCGACAGATTGTACCGGCAATAACATTACCCCTGCCTGCCATACTTTATCGTAAAGGCCCCATTCTCTCAGTCCATTTATAAAAATGGCATCTGCTTCCTGAAGAACCCTGACTTTTTCTGGGGTTACATCACTTAGTATCCGGATTCCAAGACCCGGTCCCGGGAAGGGATGTCTTCCCAGGAGCTCTGGCTTGATTCCAAGTGCTTTGCCAACCCGGCGAACTTCATCTTTGAAAAGTAGGTTAAGAGGTTCAACGATTTTTAAATTCATCTTTTCAGGAAGTCCACCAACATTGTGATGTGATTTTATTGTCGCTGAGGGTCCGTTAACCGATACCGACTCAATAACATCGGGGTAGATAGTTCCTTGTGCAAGCCATTTTACATCCTGAATCCGGTGAGCCTCGATGTCGAAAACTTCAATGAAATCGCGACCAATGATTTTCCTTTTCTTCTCAGGATCACGTTCACCCCTGAGATCATTCCAGAACCGGTCCCTGGCATCGATCCCTCTGACATTCAATCCCATATCTTTATATGAATTGAGTACATCCTGAAATTCATTTTTGCGCAGAAGTCCATTATCAACAAAAATGCAGGTAAGATTCTTCCCGATTGCCTTGTGAAGTAAAACTCCTGCAACTGACGAATCGACTCCACCGGAAAGACCAAGAAGAACTTTGTCAGTTCCGATTTTGTCACGCAATTGCCGCACCGTAGTTTCTATAAATGAATCCGGAGTCCAATCCTGTTTGCATCCGCAGATCTTAACGAGGAAATTTTCAAGGATTACTGTTCCTTCTGTTGTATGATAAACCTCAGGGTGAAACTGTATTGCGTAAGTCTCTTCTCCGGCAATTTTAAAGGCTGCATTTTCGACATCGACTGTTGAGGCAATAATTTTGTAATTTTCAGGTAATGTTATAATTGTATCTCCATGGGACATCCAGACCTGGGAGTTTTCGCTGATCCCTTGTAGTAAAACACTCTCTTTATCGGTAACCGTGAGATTGGCCCTGCCATATTCTCTTGAATCGGAAGCAGCTACTTCCCCTCCGTAAAAATGAGCGAGGTATTGTGCACCATAGCATACACCCAGCAGGGGAACCCTTCCTTTAATCATGCTCAGGTCGATTCGTGGTCCATTGTTATCCCTTACAGAATAAGGGCTACCTGAAAGGATGATCCCTTTTACCTTAGAATCGATTTCAGGAAAATGATTAAAAGGGTGAATTTCGCAATAAACATTGAGTTCGCGGACACGACGTCCGATCAGTTGTGTATATTGTGAACCAAAATCGAGAATGATTATTTTATCCTGCATAAAAGTGAATTTTTACAAACGGTATTTTCTTGCAAATATATGGATTATCGCTGAAGCGGGAAATCACAGTAGATATGATAAAGAATTAAATTGTTCAGCGGGTTCTTATGATGTTGTTGATCAGGCAAATATTTAATCATAACCGGACAACAATTGAGCAACCCGGCGGTAATACCCCTGATGGATTGAAAGATCTTTGCGACAGACTGAAAAAAATACATCTAAGCTGATCCGGCAGGAAATAGGTTATCTCAGAGCTGATGTAATTATGATCACAGTTTCCTGATCCAGATATTTCTATAACTTACAGGATTAATGTGATCCTGAAGTTCAAGAGATCCCGGACTGTGCATCTTATTTCCTGGCATTCCTATATATTCTGTCGGGCGTAACAGCTCAACATTATTTTGAACCAGAATCCCGTTCTGAAGAACAGTAACACGGGCCGGGGTAATCAATGTACTGTCTGACTTAAATCTTGGGGCTGTATATACAACATCGTATGTCTGCCATTCACCAGGCTTTTTGGAAACATTCACAAGTGGAGAGTGAAGTTTGTATATTGAGCCTGCCTGACCATTACTGTAAGTGCGGTTGTTATAACTATCAAGAACCTGTAATTCATAATTTTCCTGCATTATAATCCCGGAATTTCCACGAGTCTGGCTTTTATTTTCAGGATTTGGCTCAGCAGGGGTCCGCCATTCAATATGTAACTGAAAATCTTCGAATTTAGACTTGGTAATAATCTTACCTGCGCCATTGATTACTGTTACGCACTTATCAGCAACCTTCCATCCCGGTGCTTCCCCTTTTTCGTTTACCCAATTTCGCAGCAATGATTCACTGCTGCCATCAAAAAGTACAATGGCATCTGAGGAGGGGCCCGGATTATTATCAGATGGAGTAATAACCTTAACCTCGGGTTCCCAGATTTCTGTAACATCGCGTTTCATCTTTGCAGATTCAGGATTCTGATTTTGTGCAAACAAACCAAATGCACAAAGTGTACACACACTTAAGAAAATACTTTTCATAAAATGATTGCTAATAACAAATAATTAATATATTGACATTAAATACGATAAGCTGTAATTTTGTTTGTGCATCTTCTTGTTTAATAATCAGGTTTTACAACCCCAGGTCGGCCATTACCCGTTCAATTTTAATGTCTGTTTTTGCTTCTACAAAATCATATTGATCCCTCGAAACAAGAGAATCCTTTACTTCGATATAAAATTTAATTTTGGGTTCAGTTCCGGATGGCCGTACAGAAACTTTGGTGCCATCCTTTGTAAAAAACTGCAATACATTAGATGTTATTTTCTGATTTATGGGTTTTTCCATCCCTGTAATCAGGTTTATTTCCTTTAGAGTCTGATAATCTTTAATTATTGAAACCTCTGATCCTGCCAATTGTCCGGGAGGATTATTCCGGAAATTAATCATCATCTGTTCTATTTCCTCTCCGCCACTTTTCCCTTTACGAACCACATATTTCATTTTTTCCTTCGAATAGCCATAAGTGAGATAAATATCCTGAAGCAATTCGAAAAGAGAGTGTCCGTTGTCTTTCGCCCAGGCAGCAATTTCAGCCATTAAAGCACACGAACTTACAGCATCTTTGTCACGAACAAAATCTGCCGGAAGAAATCCAAAACTTTCCTCACCACCGCCGATGTATTCTTTTAACCCTTCATTTTCCCGTATTACTTCTGCAATAAATTTGAATCCCGTGTAACAATCATAATACTCAACACCATTTCTGATGGCTATTTCGGCAGCCAGTTCTGAGGTGACAATGGTTTTCACGATGTATTGCCTCCCTTTCAGAAGGCCAAGTTCTTTCCGTTTGGTAATGATATAGTACAAAAAGATCAGCACAGTCTGATTTCCGTTTACCAGAATAAAATCACCTTTATCATTTTTTATGGCAATACCCATCCGGTCAGCATCCGGATCTGATGCCATCACAATATCTGCATCAGTTTCAATTGCTTTTTCAATTGCTAATTTCATTGCCGCCGGTTCCTCGGGATTAGGAGAGATGACGGTAGGGAAATCACCGCTTACAATATCCTGTTCGGGTACATGTATAACATTGGTGAATCCCATCTTGGACAATGCATCAGGGATAATTTTAACACCGGTTCCATGGATCGGGGTGTAAACAATCTTCAGCTCTTTCTGACGCTTAATTACATCCGGAGACAACGAGACTGAAACAACTTTTTCAAGAAATTTCTCATCCATTTCGGCACCTAAAATTGTAATATTTTCTCCGGGCCCGCTGAATTTGATATCTCCTATTTTAACTTCAGAAACCTCATTTATTATATTAATATCATGAGGTTCAACAATTTGAGAGCCATCGTTCCAATATGCCTTGTATCCGTTATATTCCTTTGGATTGTGCGAAGCAGTGAGGATAATTCCACTCTGCAATCCAAGTTGCCTGATAACAAAAGAGAGTTCAGGAGTCGGGCGCAGATCTTCAAAGATGTAAACTTTAAACCCGTTCGCGGAAAAAATACCTGCAGCAGTTTCGGCAAAAAGCCTGCTGTTATTTCTGCAATCATAACCAATCGCTACTCCAATAACAGGCAGTTCTGCAAAGGCAATTTTAAGATAGTTACTAAGACCCTGAGTTGCAGCACCAACTGTATAGATATTCATGCGGTTCGATCCCACACCCATAATACCCCTTAATCCGCCGGTCCCAAATTCAAGATCGCGGTAAAATGCATCAATTAAAGCAGTATTATCTTTATTACTAATCAGATGACGAACTTCTTCCTTTGTTTTACTGTCATAATCGCCATCGAGCCATTCATTTGCTTTCTGTAAAATAATCGGAGGCGGTTCGCTTCTTATCATTTAAGCATTAGATTTTATGGATTTACTAATTAAAAAGCCTGATTTAAAAATAAAGATTCAAATATAACTTCGTTTTTTGATTTAATAAAATAGTGAAAATGAATATTACTTGAAATTTATACTTAATTAGATAAATAATCATTTGATATTAAAGGGATAAATCCTACTTTTGCGGCACAAAATAAAATAATGTCTAATTTATTAATTCTAATACCAATTTGAATGAGTGAAATTATTGAAAACCCTGAAATTACCGAAGACCCCGACACCAACGAGGTAGCAGAAGTAATAAATGAGGCGGCTCCTGCCCCTGAGGCACAAGAAGTACTGATGGCCCATGTCGAAGAAGAATTGGCTGAAACTTCTGTGCAGGAATTGACTGTGGCTATTGCAGAAGAAGTACCTGTGGCTATTGCTGAAGAAGTACCTGCGGCTATTAAAGAAGAAGTACCTGAGGCCCCTGTGGAAGAATTGGCTGAGGTTCTTGCAGAAGAAGTACCTGAGGTTCTTGCAGAAGAAGTACCTGAGGCCCCTGTGGAAGAATTGGCTGAGGTACTTGCAGAAGAAGTACCTGAGGTTCTTGCAGAAGAAGTACCTGAGGCCGCTGCGGAAGAATTGGCTGTATCCGATAAGGCACCTGATTTACCAGTGGTTACCGCTGTAAAAGTATTAAAAGAGACATCTTCAAAGTCAGAGGAGGATTTTGACTGGGATGCCTTTGAAGGAATCAAGGCTGTCAATAGTACGGCTACGAAGAAAGAAATGACTGATATGTATGATAATACCCTTTCTATCCTTCAGGAGAAAGAAGTTGTGGACGGTCGGGTCATTTCTATGAATAAACGTGAAGTTGTTGTAGATATTGGTTATAAATCAGACGGCATTGTTTCTGTAAACGAATTCCGGTACAATCCTGCACTTAAAATTGGCGATAAAGTTGAAGTTTATGTCGAAACCCTTGAAGACAAGAAGGGGCAGCTGACACTTTCACATAAGAAAGCCCGTGCAATGCGCAGTTGGGACCGTGTAAACGCTGCACTCGAAAACGACGAAATTATAACAGGGTTCATCAAATGCCGCACGAAAGGCGGTATGATTGTTGACGTGTTCGGAATTGAAGCCTTCCTTCCTGGTTCACAGATTGATGTGAAACCTATTCGCGATTATGATATTTACGTGAACAAAACAATGGAATTCAAAGTGGTAAAAATTAACCATGAGTTCCGCAATGTTGTTGTGTCACACAAAGCACTTATAGAAGCTGAGCTTGAGCAGCAAAAGAAAGACATCATATCCAAACTTGAAAAGGGACAGGTTCTTGAAGGAACTGTTAAAAATATCACATCATACGGGGTATTTATTGATCTGGGCGGAGTAGACGGATTGATCCACATAACCGACCTTAGCTGGGGACGGGTTGCTCATCCAAATGAGATCGTACAGCTTGATCAGAAAATCAATGTTGTTATTCTCGATTTCGACGACGATAAAAAGCGTATTGCCCTTGGCCTTAAGCAATTATCATCTCATCCATGGGATAACCTAAGCGCAGAACTTAAAGTTGGTGATGTAGTTAAAGGGAAAGTTGTTGTAATGGCCGATTATGGCGCATTCATCGAAATTGCTCCCGGAGTTGAAGGACTGATACACGTTTCGGAAATGAGCTGGTCACAGCATCTTCGTTCTGCACAGGACTTCCTGAAAGTAGGCGATGAAGTTGAAGCCACTATCCTTACACTTGATCGTGATGAACGTAAAATGTCATTGGGTATCAAACAGATGAAGAATGATCCGTGGGATAAAATCGAAGCCAAATATGCGATTGGCTCTAACCATGTAGCCCGTGTTCGTAACTTCACCAACTTTGGTGTTTTTGTTGAAATTGAAGAGGGTGTCGACGGACTGATTCATATCAGCGATCTAAGTTGGACAAAGAAGATCAAACATCCGTCTGAATTTACCTCAATTGGTGCTGAAGTTGATGTACAGGTGCTTGACATTGACAAAGACAATCGTCGTCTAAGCCTTGGCCATAAACAGCTTGAAGAAAATCCATGGGATGTTTTCGAAACAATTTTCGTTGTTGATTCTGTGCACGAAGGTACAGTAATCGATCTCTTCGATAAAGGTGCAGTTATTTCATTACCTTATGGTGTTGAAGGTTTTGCCACCCCACGGCATCTGGTAAAGGAAGACGGCTCGAACGTTAAAATGGATGAAAAGCTTGAATTTAAGGTTATCGAATTTTCAAAATCGGCAAAGAGAATAATTCTGTCTCATTCACGTGTATATGAGGATACCAAAAAGTCTGAAGAAACTGCAAAGAAAAAAGCTACAGCGAAACAGACTCAGAAAGGGGTAAAAACCCTGAAAGATAATGTGGAGAAGACTACCCTTGGTGATATAAGCGAATTGGCAGCCCTTAGAACCCAGATGGAAGAGAAAGAAAAAAGAGATAATTAGGCAATATTCCAGGCTAATATTTCATACTTGTGACAATGAATTTTATCGTTAGAAAAGAGGCAGACTATTCCTGTATAAAGGTTGCAAGAGAGCGTCTTGATAGTTTTATTTCTCCTGAATTGAAAGCTGAGCTTGTGAGGCTGACAAAAAATGGAGCTGCAAATATTGTTCTTGACCTTGAAGAATGCAAGTATTGTGACTCTTCCGGATTAAGTGCTATTCTTGTCGGAAACAGGTTATGCGAGGACTGTGAGGGGACATTTATTATTTGTAATCTCTCTCAGGGTGTGGAAAAGATGATTGAAATTGCCATGCTCGATTCTTTTCTCCTGATAACACCGGGAATAGAGGAGGCGGAAAGATTGCTTATGAAAAAATCAGAGTTAAAATAACTCCAAAAACCCGGTCTGAACAACCGGGTTTTTTTCAAATCTTTTTCTGTTGTATTGCAAAATAGAACCAATTCGTGTAGGTTTGAAAAAATTTTCGTAGTGATCCCTTTCTCAGTGACTATATTAGGCAGCAGTTCAGCGCTTCCAACCCTGACGAGATATCCGACCTCACAGGTTGTAAATCTTAATGATCGATTGTATCTTATTGATTGTGGTGAGGGTACACAAATACAGTTACGCCGGTTCGGTATAAAAGCTGGAAAGATCAACCATATATTTGTTTCTCATCTTCATGGGGACCATATTTTTGGTTTACCGGGTTTGATCTCTTCAATGGCACTTGGAGGTAAAAAAGGCGAACTTCATATCTATTCCCATTCGGAATTGAAAATGATGATGGATCATCTTATGAAATTTATGAATGAATTTGCCGGTTTTAAAGTCGTTTATCATCCGTTAAATTTTCGGGGCAAGGCCGTCATCCTGGAAGATTCGAGGCTTGTCGTTGAATCCTTTCCACTAAAACACCGGATTCCGTGTTGTGGATTCATTTTCAGGGAAAAACCTCACGAACGCCATTTGAGAGGTGACAAAATTGAGTATCTGAATATTCCGTTAAAACTGAGGTTCTCAATAAAATGTGGAGCCGATTATCAAATGCCTGATGGTGAATTAATACCTAATCAGGAACTTACATTGCCATCCGATCCTGTACGTTCATTTGCGTTTTGTACCGATACTTTATGCCGGAACCAGATAATCCCGTTAATCAAAAATGTTGATCTGCTTTATCATGAAACAACTTTTTCAGACGAATTAAGTGCCCTCGCCCTGAAAACATACCATACAACTGCCAGGCAGGCTGCTGTACTTGCAAGGGAGGCAGGTGTTAAGAAACTGATTATTGGCCATTTCTCAAGCCGGTATAAGAATGTTGATCCACTTGTTTCCGAAGCCAGGACAGTATTCCCAAATACATTTCCTGCAAACGATGGCGACAGATTTGAGCTTTAAAAACTAAGAAATGATTAAAATCGAGAACCCAGGGAACAACGAATTTGTGGCAGGATGGAGATAAGGTAATTAAATTTTTATTTTGGGCATAAGTTTATTATTCAGGTTCCTTTGCATCAAAAAACTCCTTGTTAAAATTAACGAGGTAAAGCATCTCCGTGGGTCTGGTAAATGCTGTATAAGCCCATCTTAGGTACTCGTAGTCGATCATATCTTCTGTTAAATAACCATGATCCACAAAAACAACCTTCCACTGGCCACCCTGCGATTTGTGACAGGTCAGGGCATAGGAAAATTTTACCTGTAAAGCATTAAAGTATTCATTTTCACGGATTTTTTCCCATAAAGTCCTTTTATTACGGATTTCGGGATAATCCTCCGAAATTTCGTCGAAAAGTTTTTTCTGATCAGCCTGGGTTAATGACGCCGATTCAGAGGTTAAGGTATCAAGAATAATTTTGCAATCAATTTCAATATCTTTGAAATCAATGAACCTAAGGGTGACATTCACAAAATGAAATCCATATTTATCTTCAAACCTCCGGATTCCAATCACCTCTGCAACATCGCCATTAGCGATAAAACCCAGCTCCTCTGATTGTTTTGCCCAATAGTAATTGTTTTTTACAATCATCACCCGATCACCCTTTGAAATCTGTTCCTCCCGGTACAGGACCGATCTGCGGATCCCTTCATTGAACTTGTTGGCCCTTTTGTTTGAGCGTGTAACCACTATTGTTTCATCAATCCCGAACTTGTGGTAACAACCCGAGATCTCTTCAATAAGATCGGCACCGCCTAATCGAATAATATCTCTAATACCCCGGATTTGAATTTTCCAATATCCCTTATGTTGCCTATCAGAGAGTAAGTTCCTGATTAGTGTGGCGTTCTCAAGAATGCCGGATTCAGAAGCCTGCCTGACCACTTGCGTCAGTTCGCATTTGATCACCTCAAGATCAAAGTATCTCAATTCATCTTCCTCGAGGGCAGGACTTATACTAAATCCTACCGGGGGAAGCTGGGCAACGTCACCGGCGATTATCAGACGGCAATTTTGCCCCGACATTACATATTCGATTAAATCTGAAAGAAGGTTTCCTGAACCAAAAATATTTTGCTCCTGAGCAAGATTCGAAATCATCGAAGCTTCATCAATGATGAAAAATGTATTATAATGCAGGTTTCTGTCGAGAATAAATTTTCCATATCCATTCGTTGCCGATTGTTGACGGTATATTTTTTTGTGGATCGTGGTAGCCGTTTTTCCTGCATATCCCGATAGAACTTTTGAAGCTCTTCCGGTCGGTGCCAGTAAGACTGTCTTCATTTTTAATACGTCCAGAACCCTGACAAGGGCACTTAAAGCTGTGGTTTTACCGGTTCCGGCATAACCTTTCAGCAGAAATACGGTATTGTCGCGGTCTACGGTGATAAAATCAGAAAGTTTGTTTGCCATTTCTATCTGACAATCAGTTGGTTCGAATTTTATCTCTTCGATTATCAGATTAAAAATGTAATTTTTTAACATGATAGATTTTTTACTTGATTTATTGACAAAGGTTTGTTATTTTTTTTAAATTTGTCGTCATACGAACTAAATCATTGTAAATATAATGCGTGATATCTGTTTTATTGACAAGACTTTCGATACCACACAAACTCACTTATATCATTTGTCCATCCAGATTAGCCTTGATGGATTTTATTTTTCGGTACTTGATATTCCGAAAGGGAAATATGTTGTACTTAATTGTACCAATTTTTTTCTAAAACGGACCCGCCTGCTGTTAAAACATGTCCGCGAAGTTATAGAATCAGAAGAAATATTTACCCGTGACTTCAAAAGTGTTGAGATCCTGTACTCCGGACAGAAGTTTACCCTGGTGCCTAAAGCATTTTATACCCGCGGTTCAATGGATAAGTTTTTATGGTTTAATAATCCACAGGAAAAAGGTTTCATTGTTGCCAAAAATATGTTGTCAAGGGCTGAATGTTGGTGCATTTTCGATATCCCTCAAAATTTGAATGAATTCTTGTCTTTAAAATTTCCCGGGTGCATTATTAAGCACTCCCTTTTCCCATTAATCGAAGGTGTACTTAAAAGGAATCGCCCATATTCCGGAAAGGGACAGGTTCATCTTAATTTTTTTCGTGACACGTTCGAAATGGTGGTGGTAAATGGTCCGAAATTAATTCATTGCAATGTTTTTAATTATGTAACTGAACGTGATGTCTTATACCATGTCCTTTTTACTTTCGACCAATTGAGATTATCTCCCGAAGAAACAGAATTAATATTGCACGGTCAGATACCTCAGGTTTCTCCGGTATACCATTTGTTTAAGAAATTCGTCCGGGTGATTTCTTTTGCCCGGAGGGATGACATATTTCAGTACAGCTATACTTTCAGCCAGCTGCCTGAGCATTACTATTCTTCACTTTTAAGTGTATATAAATGCGAATAATCGGAGGATCATTCAGGAGCCGCATTTTTAGTCCGGGAAAGAACTTCCAGGCAAGACCAACTACTGACTTTGCCCGTGAGAACCTGTTTAATATCCTTGAAAACCGCTACAATTTTGAAAATAAAATAGTTTTGGATCTTTTTAGCGGAACAGGGAGTATCTCCTTCGAATTTGTCTCCCGGGGCTGTCAGAATGTTACCAGCGTTGAACTTGACCTGAATCATTACAATTTTATCTGTTCAGTAATTGAAAAACTCGCTATAAAGAGTTATGTTCTTGCCCTGAAAACTGATGTTTTTAAGTTCATCGTCAGGTCATTGGCACAATATAATATAATTTTCGCCGATCCGCCTTATGATTTAAAGCGATTGGCAGAAATTCCCGATTTAATATTGAATAGTAACCTGCTAACCGATGATGGATTGTTAATTCTTGAACACGGAAAAAGTAACGATTTTTCCTTACACCCTTTTTTCCGTGAATTAAGAACATACGGAAGCGTCCATTTTTCCTTTTTTACACCTGAAAAACAGTTTATATATTCTTAAATTATTGATATATAGTATGATATTATCAATTTTCATCATTTTTTAATCCATTTATTTTAGATACATTTGCAGTAAGGAAAAATGGAGTATATTTGCAGCGCCTTTGGAAAAATGGTTATCTAATAAAAACCAATCATTTTCCTTAAAGAAATAAAAACGGTTTGGTAGTTCAGTTGGTTAGAATACATGCCTGTCACGCATGGGGTCGCGGGTTCGAGTCCCGTCCAGACCGCTGTTTTTGTTCCTGATTTATTGGTTTGGTAGTTCAGTTGGTTAGAATACATGCCTGTCACGCATGGGGTCGCGGGTTCGAGTCCCGTCCAGACCGCATTGAATGTTGAAATTCAACGCTTTAAAAAACAGAGGGACTGATTAAGGGACTTATCCCTTGTTAGTCCCTGCTTTTTTTGGTCAAAAACGAAAAAGAAACCATCGCATCAATTTCAATCATCTTGTCAAATCAACGGTTAGCAATGATTATTTTAAAATAACACGTGTCTTTTTCGTCTGAAAGAGTTCCTTCCTCACCTTCTTGTTCAAAAATGCAAAAAACCAGGAGCTTTCGATCCGGTTTTCGTTGCAATTCCTTATGGCAAACCGAGAGCGATGGTTAAAAGGATGGCTTCCCCCTAAATGCAAATTAAACTAAAGAAACACCTCATATTTGGAAAAAACGTGTGAATTATGCAATTTATTGAAATAATTGTGTAACAACTCTTATGGCCTTAATTGATTATCTTTGGCTGAATTTGTTTAAGGAAGAAAGTATATTTGAAACTCTATATTAAATACATGGTAAGCAACCGCTGTAAAATGGCGGTGAAAGAAGAGTTAAGAAGACTTGGATTGCATTTTATTTTGGTTGATTTAGGCGAAGTCGAAGTCATGGAAAATGTTTCTGCTGAGCAGCGGGAACAATTGAAAATGGGTCTCCACGACTCAGGACTTGAATTAATGGACGACAAGAGGGCCGTGCTGATTGAAAAAATAAAGAATGCAATTATTGAAATGGTACATCATTCAGATGAAATAATAAAAATCAATTTTTCTGATTTTTTAAGTGAAAAATTGTGTCATGATTATACCTACCTTGCAAATTTATTTTCAGAAGTACAAGGGACAACGATTGAACAATTCATAATCTCCCATAAGGTTGAAAGGATAAAAGAGCTGATCATTTACGATGAATTAAATATTACGGAAATTGCATGGAAGATGAATTACAGCAGTGTTGCACATTTATCAAACCAGTTTAAAAAAGTTACCGGACTGACACCATCTCATTTTAAACAATTGAAAGTGAAAAGGAGAAGCCCGATTGAGGACATTGGCAATTAAAAACTAAAGAAGACCTGACAGGTTTTACAAACCTGTCAGGTCTAAACAGATAATAGATAATTATAATGGAAAGAACGAAGATTCATGACTCTTATTACGCCAGCAGTCTGATAGAAGCAAGTCTGGATCCGTTGATTGCAATCAGCCCAGAAGGTAAAATCACCGACGTGAACCAGGCAAAAGTGGACATTACCGGGATAGACCGTGAAATACTTATTGGGACTAATTTTTTCGATTATTTTACTGAACCACAAAAAGCACGTGAAGTTTATCAGGAAGTTTTCGCATTAGGAAGTACTAAAGATAGTCCCCTTACTTTTCGCCATAAAAACGGAAAACTTACGGATGTATTATTCAACGGATCGGTTTATAAAGATGATGCAGGAAATGTGCTTGGTGCCGTTGTAGTGGCAAGGGATATTGCCGAGCAAAAATGGGCAACAGAGTTGCGAAGTGCCAACAAGGAACTCGCTTTTCAAAACGAGGAGAAAGAGAAGCGGGCAGCAGAGTTAGGTATTGCCAACAAAGAACTTGCTTTTCAAAACAAGGTGAAAGAAAAGCGGGCAGCAGAGTTAATTATTGCCAACAAAGAACTTGCTTTTCAAAATGATGAGAAGGAAAAACGGGCTGCAGAGTTAGTAATTGCTGACAAAGAACTTGTCTTTCAAAACGTTGAAAAAGAGAAACGGGCGGCAGAGTTAATCCTTGCCAATAAAGAACTTGTCTTTCAAAACCAGGAGAAAGAACGACGTGAAACCGCAAACAAGGAGCTTGAAGCATTCAGCTATTCCTTAAAATTAGCTTCCCAATATTCACTCAGCCTTATTGAAGCTAGTCTTGACCCACTGGTTACAATTAGTCCGGAAGGTAAAATAACGGATATGAATGAGGCCCTGTCTCAGATTACAGGCATAACGCGCGAAAAACTTACAGGCACCGATTTTTTTGATTATTTCACAGAACCTCAAATGGCACGTGAAGTTTATCAGGAAGTATTTGCAAAGGGATTTGTCGCTGATTCTCCACTTACTATTTGCCACAAAAACGGAAAACTTACAGATGTATTATTTAACGGATCGGTTTATAAAGATGATCAGGGAAATGTGCTTGGAGTTGTGATTGTCGCCAGGGATGTCACTGATCAAAAAAGAATTGCATCAGAATTGACAGAGGCTATGGTGTTTGCTGAGCTGGCGACAGGAATAGCTGAAGAAGCAAAAATAAAAGCCGAAAAGGCTACTCTGATAGCTGAAAATGCGGTAAAAGCAAAACAGCAGTTTTTGTCAAACATGAGCCATGAAATCCGCACTCCTATGAATGCGATCATCGGTTTTACAAAAGTTCTCCTGAAAACTGATCTGACTTCAAAACAGAAAGAATATCTGACTGCCATAAAAATGTCTGGCGACTCATTAATCGTGCTAATTAACGACATACTCGACCTCGCGAAAGTAGATGCAGGGAAAATGATTTTTGAGCAAACGCCTTTCAAAATCGCCGCGTCTATTTCAGCAATGCTTCATTTATTTGAGATAAAAATTCAGGAAAAGAATTTAGAACTGCTTACCGAGTATGACAAAAATATTCCTGAAGTAGTAGTTGGCGACCCTGTCCGTTTGCACCAGATTATTTTGAACCTTGTGAGTAATGCTGTAAAATTTACATCAAAAGGAAAAATTACAGTTAGCGTCAATCTATTATCTGAAGATGAAGAGAAAGTAACCATTAAATTTTCTGTAACAGATACCGGAATCGGCATTCCTGAAAATAAATTGGACAGGATTTTTGAAAACTTTCAACAGGCTTCCAGTGGTACATCAAGGCTCTATGGAGGAACAGGGTTAGGTCTTGCTATTGTCAAACAACTGGTTGAGCCACAGGGTGGAAGTATCAGCGTATCAAGCAAAATTGATAAGGGATCTACTTTCAGTTTTATTTTAAGTTTTCTGAAAACAAGTGCTGAAGCTGAATCGGAAACAGAAGTAGAGGAACTGGATACGGATATTAAAAACATAAGGGTATTGGTAGCAGAAGATATTCCGCTTAATCAGCTACTGATGAAAACGTTATTGGACGAATTCGGATTTGAACGTGACATTGCCTGTAACGGGAAAGTGGCCATCGAAAAACTGCTGACTAATTCGTATGATATAATTCTTATGGACTTGCAAATGCCCGAAATGAACGGGTTTGAAGCAACTGAATATATTCGTACCATAATGAATTCAAAGATCCCCATTATTGCTTTAACTGCCGATGTAACAACCGTTGATCTGGCAAAATGCAAAGCTGTGGGCATGAATGATTACATCGCTAAGCCCGTTGATGAACGACTATTGTACAATAAAATAATCGGGTTGGTCAAGAAACAGATGCCTGTAAAATATAGTGCACCGGAAAGTATTGCAAACGGTGAAATTAAAATGGCAAAATGCACCGACCTCGATTATTTAATGCGCCGCACTAAATCGAACCCTGATTTAATTATGGAAATGATTTCTCTTTATCTTGAACAAACACCGCAGTTGATAACAACGATGAAACAAAGCTATACAGATAAAGATTGGAACTTATTGTATTCAGCAGTTCATAAAATAATTCCTTCATTTTCAATCATGGGTATTAATTCAGATTTTGAGAACATGGCAAAAAAAGTTCAGGAATTTGCAAGCACCCAGAAACAATCAGATGGAATACAAGATATGGTTTTACAACTTTGTAATGTCTGTGCGCAGGCATGTTGTGAATTAGAATCAGAATTAATAGGATTAAAAGAAAAAACAAATGAATGACGAAAAAATAAAATTATTTCTGGTAGATGACGATGCTGTGTTTTTAAAATTATTGGAATTTGATTTTCTCCAGCGCGCTGATTTTACAATAGAATCTTTTGCCACCGGCGAACTTTGTGTCGCCAGTTTGGCTCACGACCCGGATGTGATCATTCTGGATTATTTTCTCGATGGTATTGATAAAAACGCCATGAACGGGATGGAGACACTCGATAAAATTAAAGCGTATAATCAGGATATTCCTGTTGTTATGTTGTCTTCGCAGGATAAAATTGATGTGGCGGTAGAGTGTATGCATCACAGGGCTTTTGATTATGTGGTTAAAAGCGAAACAGCCTTTGTACGCTTACAAAAAATCATTTCTACAATATTCCGGTACAAAAAAATGGAAAAAGAATTAAACTGGTATATGGAAATGATGTAACGCTTCAAAAAAGTACAGTTACAAGGCCATAACAGATTCCTGGGATCAAATTTTCAAAAGAGGCAGCCGGAAGGTTTGCCTTTTTTTACATTATAAAGTCTTGTATTGTCAGATTGCAAGCATGCCGAAACTGAAGGTTAAAAATATTATAAACGCTGAGTCACTCCTGAAAGTAGTTTCCTGCAGAATTCACTTATTAACGCCGAAACTTTTGAAGTCAGAAAGACCATGTGTGAATGATGTAACTATTTACAGGAATTGTATAACGATTTACAGGAGAAAGATACTGATCTTTGGTTAAGAAAATTTATACACAAATAAAAATCATTCAAATGAAAAAGTTAACGTTTTGCATTATGACAACATTTTTGCTGTTGTCATTTATTCCAGCAAAATTGAAAGCAGGTACGGAAACAAGTCCGGTTTCAATTGCTGCCTCTGAAAATATCAAACCTTCAGATACCAATTCTGATCTTGCCCGATTGAACGAAATCAAAGCTATGGATATGTCAACGCTGAACCGGTCGGAAAAGAAGGAACTGAGGATTGAACTACGCTCTATTAAAAGTGGTCAGGACGGACGTGGAAGAAGAAATCATGACAGAATCGGTGGAAGGGATTATAATGGTCATCATCACGGCGGGGCAGTTTTTGTTGCAGGAGGAAGCGGATTGCTTATTGTTCTGCTTATAATTTTTCTGATATAAACTTCCTGTGACAGGCATAAAGCTATTTTGAAATCAACACTAAATTTTATTTGAAATTAACACATCATAAAAATTAATTATCATGGGGAATTTACTTTACCTTGTAGCCGTTGTACTAATTATTGCATGGCTCATTGGATTTGTTGGATATAGTACCGGAGGCCTCATTCACATTCTGCTTGTTATTGCCATTATCGCAATAATTCTGAGAGTTATCCAGGGAAGAAGGATTCTGTAAAGATCTTTAGGTTTTTTAATCAACAATCTGTAGTTGTTTCAACAACAGGTTGTTGATAGTTCTATGTATTTCTGAAATGGAATGTCACATCAATAAAACAGTTTAAAAAATGCAACGAAAAACATTAGGGATTGCACTGATTATAATTGGAATAATTATGATAATTTATACGGGATTCAATTATATAACTACTGAAAAAGTAGTTGATCTGGGACCTGTTAAAATAAGTGCAGAAAAGAATCATCCGGTCAAATGGTCTCCAATTGTTGGGGTGGTACTGCTTGTTGGAGGTATTGTGGTCATAGTAACCGGGAAAAAATCTTTTTAGTGCTCTTGTTGCCAAATTGGATTAGATTACTTTCGCTAATACGGAATTATTAATACCTGAAAGCAATGCAAGTAACTGTGACCAGAAAAAAATATATATTCTCTCCTGATTCTACAAGAGTAATAGCCCGTTTTCTTTATCTCGATGATGAAAGGTCGGCTGATATAATAAGAAATGTACTGGCAATGCCCGAAAAAGAGGTTAATATTGCTATGAGCCAGCTGCTGAGAGGATACTCCCGCCGTCACAGGAATATTTCGTTAATATTTGAGAAGCACTTCGACAGACTATCTCCAATCTTTGATAAGATTGAAGTTAACAAGGAGGATCTTAGTCCAATCCGGAAAGTCCTGATTGGTTCTTATTTTACAATGGAATATTCTATTGAATCAGCCGCATTTTTTAATCCATCCATCGTTGAACATCCGGACCAATCAGAACTAAGATCAGATGAAAAAAGAGTAATTTTTAGTTTCCGCGCGACAGGCGAAGGTCATATCTCATCTGTTGTTTTCCGTTCAGGAATTCTTGACAGGCATAATAACCTGACAATTGAGCCTGTTGGGAAAATGCTTGCCGAAGCCGATAAGATTATAAGGAATACCTACAGTAAAATGAGTTTTTGTCAAAAGCTGGACGAAATAAAAGATCATGAAAATGTAATAGTTCCGGCCACACTGGATGTTGATGAGATTCAAGTGCCTGAAAATGTTATTTCTATTGCAATTTCAGAGAGAAAAGATGCAATGCAGGAGAAGGGTAAAAATATTTCACCTGATTTTATTTTAGATAAATTAGGAGATATTTTTACCTATGGTGAGCTGATGAAGAACCTTGGGATTGCCATTAAAGATACTGCCCTTACCGAAGATCATATTAAAATCATAAATCAAATGATGTGGCTGGCTTCATCCCATTATGAGATTCATTTTTCAATTGATTCATCCATTTCTGAAAGGGTTATTTTCCCCGTATCGGCAACCGAACAGGGTGGTATTGAAGATGCCCGGTTTGTAAAATTCACTGATGACAATGGCGATGTTACCTATTATGCTACTTACACAGCTTACGATGGCATAGCAATTCTCCCGAAGTTGATAAGCACCAAAGATTTTTATGATTTTAAAATATTGCCAATTAACGGAGAGATAGCCCAGAACAAAGGGATGGCATTGTTTCCACGAAAAATAAATGATAAGTATGTGATGCTGTGCAGGATCGATGGAGTAAATAATTATATAGCCTATTCTGATAATATTAATATCTGGCATAAGGCCAAAATTATACAGCGGCCCAAATATCCATGGGAACTGGTGCAATTAGGCAATTCCGGTTCCCCCATAGAGACTAAAGATGGCTGGTTGGTTATTACACATGCGGTTGGCTCCATGAGGGAATACACTTTGGGCGCTTCATTGTATGAACTCGAAAACCCTGAGATAGAAATAGGAAGGTTGAATGATCCGTTAATGGTGCCGAATGAAGATGAAAGGGAAGGTTACGTACCAAATGTAATTTATTCCTGTGGTTCAATGATTCATAATGAAGATCTGATTATCCCTTATGCAATGTCAGACCATGCATCCACTTACGCCACAGTCAATCTCAGGGAACTGTTGGATGTGCTTAAAGCTTCCGGTAGTAATGACAGGAAGTGATTCACTAGTTTATTCCCCGTTTATTCTTATTCGAAGGATTTACCCCTCCAAATCCAAAATCTGAACAAATTCAGGCATCTTCACAACAAATGTGTGAAAGATGTAAATCATCCAAATAATTGTGTAACGCATTTCAGCGCTGTTTATCTCATTTTTGTATAAGGATTTTATCATTTATTGAATTGACAGGATGAACGCAACAGAAGAAAACGGGAACCGGAATATACAGAAAGGCGAGCTTAAACAGAAATTTGCAATCTTAACCGATAACGACCAATTGTTTCATGAAGGAGAGAAACAGAAGATTGCGGGGAAAAAACAAATCAGGCTTGGCAAAACAAAAGAAGAGTTGCAAAAGATTATTGCTTCTGTTTATTGTGTGAATGATGTAACTATTACATAGAATTGTGTAACACAAATCATCATTGATTGCCGCAAATTTGTATATATTATTTATCACTATAAAAATTAAAACTATGAGCTCAGGAAAACTATTATTGGGGGTTTTAGGCGGTGTTGCCGCGGGTGCATTGTTAGGAATCTTATTTGCCCCTGCCAAAGGTTCGCGCACCCGAAGAAGAATCTTGCTTAAGAGTGAAAATTATGCGGAAGGTCTGAAAGAAAAATTCAATGAATATCTTGAAAAAGTCACTGAGAAATTTGAACAGGTTAAAGAAGACGTTTCCGCCATTGCTCAAAAGGGTAAAGATAAATTTGAAGAAGCTGAAAAAGCTGTAAAAGTTTCGAGGAACTGAAATTTTTACAAAACAATTTAAAATTGAGCCTGCTCCGAAAAAATAATGCACAGAATTATACCTGTCATGTTTTATGGAGGTGCCTGGTAAAAGTCCGAAAAAATTAGTGTTGCTGTATCAGAACGGCATTGACAGGGGATTTTGGAGTGGGCTCAACATTATAAATGGCATAAAATTAAAATATCATCATGTTCATAAAAGATATACTCAATAATGAAGCGATGGAAAATCACTCTAAAATGATTGAATCATTAATGGAAAGAGCTACTGAATATGGCAAAACAAGCTTTGAGCTGGTAAAACTTAAGGCATTGGACAAAACGGCGGAAGTCGTTTCTTCATTTATACCGCATTCAGTAGTCATAATCATTATTTTTTCATTTCTCCTATTCTCTGGTATGGGATTGTCACTTTGGCTTGGCGAACTCCTTGGTAAAGACTTTTACGGGTTCTTTGCTGTGGCTGCCACTTATGGTACTGCCGGGATCTTTATACATTTCTTTATGCATAAATGGCTTAAGAGGATTGTTTGCAACAATTTTATAAAACAGGTGCTTAAATAAACCGTCATGAACAAATTCAATTCAACAGACAGGCTAAAAAATGCAATTTATTCGTTAGAGATTGAACAAATGACCAAAAGACACCTGCTGATAGAACAGTTCTACCTCACCTGCGAGAGTCTCAAACCTGTTAACATTTTAAAGAGTTCATTGAATGATATAGCAGCATCTCCATATTTAATCGATAATATGATGGGTACTGCAGTGGGTTTGGCCTCCGGCTATCTATCCAAAAGATTGGTTGTTGGCGCATCGCACAATTTAATCAGGAAATTCGTTGGCTTCCTGATGCAGTTAGGCGTTACAAATACTGTTGCCCAACACCCGGACGCGATTAAATCAATCGGTCGGTTTATTTATAACCGTTTTCTTAACAATTCAAAAGACTAATATCAAATATCGTGACAGGCAAAGAGTTACAATTACCATTTTGCACGAGGGTAACTATTTTTCTTATCGGACTGATAGCCTCTATAGCAATATTGTACATTGCCAGGGATATTGTTATCCCTCTTGTTTTCTCTGTCATTATTGCCATTTTACTTCATCCGGTGGTGAACTTTTTTGGGCGGTTTAAAATAAACAGGATCATAGCAATTGTGTTTACTCTATTTCTGACATCTATACTCCTTTTGGGATTTTTCTTCCTTTTATTTTCACAGGCAAGCCAGTTTATCGATTCCTGGCCAATGCTTGTTGATAAATTTACCGCGACACTCAACCAGGCTATTTCCGGTTTATCAGGCTATCTTGATGTTGAACCTCAAAAAATCCATGACTGGATTACAAAAACCAAGGATGAATTCCTCAATATCAGTAATGAAGCTATTGGGCAAACACTTCTGTCTGTTGGAGGTGTGATAATGGTACTGTTTTTAATTCCTATATATGTATTTTTAATATTATTTTATCATCCGCTCATAATAGAATTTATACACAGACTTTTTCACGAAAAAAACCAGGGCCAGGTAAGCGAAATAGTTACCCAAATCAAAAACGTTATTCAACGATATCTTATCGGAATATCTATTGAGGCTGTTATTGTTGCATTGCTAAACGTTGCCGCCCTTTTAATTCTTGGTATTGATTATGCAATCCTGCTTGGTATCATTGGCGCTTTGCTCAATGTTATTCCATATATCGGGGGACTTGTAGCTGTAGCGTTACCTATGATTGTTGCATTGGCCACCAAATCGAATTCCTGGGTTTCTTTGTACATTATGATTGCCTATTATGTTATTCAACTGATAGACAACAACTATATTGTCCCTTACATCGTTGCCTCAAAAGTCAAAATCAACGCGCTCTTTTCAATAATAGTGGTTTTTGTAGGAAATGCTTTATGGGGTATACCCGGCATGTTTCTTTCTATACCACTTCTTGCCATCCTGAAGCTGTTTTTTGACCATATAGAATCGCTAAAACCCTGGGGATTTTTATTAGGTGACACGATGCCTTCCTTATTAAATATCAATCCTATATTAAAGATAAAACCAATCCTCCTTAGAAGGATAAAAAATAAATCATCATGATATTTAACCTGAATAATTCATTTGAATTTTTAACTTAGTGAATCTTAGATCATTTGTGACTTTGTGGCTAAAACTATTCTTGCCACCAAGACACTAAATGACACGAAGGACTCACAAAGTTTGTTAATTATTCAGGTTAAAGAACAATTACTTTATACAATAAAAAATGCGAAACAAAGAAGTTACCGACCAGTTTGTTGATGTAAATCATCCCGGTCAGAATATTCACCTTTCGAATATTGAATATCCTGAGATTTCCAGAATAATATGTAAGCCAAATATCTCACAGGAGCCAATCAATGAACTGGTCGAAATCCTGTTTATTACCTCATATCCACCCAGGGAATGTGGCATAGCAACCTACTCCCAGGATCTGATAAAGGTTCTGAATAATAAATTCAGCAATTCTTTTTCGATCAGAGTTTGCGCACTTGAATCGGGCGATGTTAATTTTCAATATCCAAGTGAGGTAAAATATATTCTTAAAACGTCAATTGCTGCCGAATATAAGAAACTGGCAGTTAAGATTAATTCTAACAGCCGGATTAAAATTGTCTTGCTCCAACACGAGTTTGGCTTATACGGGATGCAGGAGCAAGCTTTTCTGCAGTTTTTATTAGAGCTTTCAAAACCGGTTGTTATTGTTTTTCATACTGTACTTCCTCATCCGGATGCAAAATTAAAATCAAATGTTAAGGCTATTGCTGCTATTTGCGGGTCAATAATTGTAATGACTCATACTTCATCAGATATTTTAATGGATGATTATGATGTGCCACGCGAAAAAATATCGGTGATTGCCCATGGCACACATTTAGTTACTCATTTAAGCGAGGAGTTTTTAAAATTGAAATATGATCTTAAGGATAAGAAAGTTCTTACAACTTTTGGACTGCTTAGCTCTGGGAAAAGTATTGAAACGACATTAGAGGCATTGCCGGCCATTATTAAGCATTTCCCGGAAGTTATGTTTCTGATTATGGGTAAAACCCATCCTGAAGTTGTGAAATCGGATGGTGAGAAGTATAGGGAGATGCTCGTAGAAAAAGTAAAAGAATATGCACTTCAGGATAATGTAAGATTTATTAACAGATATTTGGCATTACCAGAATTACTTGAATATTTGCAACTTACAGATATTTATCTGTTTACTGCCAATGACCCGAACCAGGCAGTGAGTGGTACTTTTGCCTATGCTATGAGCTGTGGCTGCCCCATCATTTCTACACCCATTCCTCATGCTAAAGAAGTATTGACTCCGGATACAGGAATTATTTTTGATTTCTGTAACTCGCAGCAACTGGGAGATTCTGTAATTCATTTACTTAGCGATGAAAAGTTACGAATGGATATTAGTTTAAATGCGCTCCAGAAAATTGTTACTACAGCCTGGGAGAATTCTGCGATTGGGCATGCCATGCTGTTAAGGAAAATTGCAGGTGTTAATAAGACTATACGATATAATCTCCCGCCTGTTAAACTCGATCATCTGAAACAAATGACCACTGACAAGGGAATTATACAGTTTTCAAAGATCAATCAGCCTGATTTCAGTACCGGTTATACATTGGATGATAATGCAAGGGCCCTGGTTGCGGCCTGCATGTATTTTAAACTAACTGGAGATGAAAAGATTTTATACTATATCCAAAAATATCTGAGCTTCATTAAATATTGTCAGCAACCCGGAGGTGACTTTTTAAATTATGTTGATAAGGACAACCATTTTACCGATCAGAACAATACTGTCAACCTGGAAGATTCCAATGGGAGAGCTATTTGGGCCTTAGGATATTTAATATCATTAATTGACCTCTTACCCACAAAAATAGTTTTAGAGGCCGACAGAATTATTGAAAAATCTATACAGTACTTAGGAAAAGTGCATTCTACAAGAGCTATGGCCTTATCTATTAAAGGGTTATATTACTATCAACACTCAATTAAATCTTCTGAAAATATAGCCCTGATAACAATCCTGGCCAATCGTCTGGTTCAGATGTATAAACACGAATATGATGAAAAATGGGAATGGTTTGAAGGTTATCTTACTTATGCCAACAGCATAATGCCCGAGGCCATGTTATATGCCTGGCTATTGACCGGAGATACTACTTATAAAAATATCGCTGTATCATCGTTTAATTTTCTATTGGCAAGTACTTTTAATGCAAATGGAATAGAAGTTATTTCCAATAAGAAGTGGCTTCTAAAGGGAGAAGAACAAGGGCATTTTGGTGAGCAACCTATTGATGTAGCATATACCATTATGACATTGGGCAAATTCTACGATGTAACCGGTGACGAAGAGTACCGTCAGAAAATGGAAACTGCATTCAACTGGTTTTTAGGTAAAAACCGCCTGCATCAGATTGTTTATAACCCTTGTACCGGTGGTTGCTACGACGGGTTGGAGGAGACTCATGTGAACCTGAACCAGGGTGCTGAGTCAACGGTAAGTTACCTGATGGCGAGATTAACTGTTGAGAAATATAATAATTAAAATCAACAACAAAACTTTGTTAAAGAATATTTTAGCATATCCTGTGAAAAAACAAAAAGAAATCACATATAATGGGTGGTGAAAAAACTAGGACGGTCGCTGTTATAGTTGCTCACCCCGATGATGAAACATTGTGGGCCGGTGGAACTATACTGAGCCATCCCTCCTGGAAGTGTTTTATTATTTGTCTCTGCCGTAAGGACGATTTGGAACGTGCAACTAAGTTTTATAAAGCATTACAAGTTCTTAAATCGGAAGGTATCATGGGCGACCTTGACGACGGTCCTGATCAGAAGCCATTGGATGGCCATGAAATTGAGGATGTTGTTATGGATTTATTGCCTCAAAGGAATTTCGACCTTATCATATCCCATAATCCATCAGGCGAATATACAAGACATATCAGGCATGAGGAAGTTGGCAAAGCCATTATTAAACTATGGCAAACCGGTAAAATATGTGCCAATGAACTTTGGACTTTTGCTTATGAGGACGGCCATAAAAAATACAATCCATTACCTGATGGAAATGCTTCTATTTACCACCGGCTTACGAAACACATCTGGCTGAGAAAATATAGAATCATGACAGAAACATATGGTTTCGAAAGTAATAGCTGGGAAGCCGAAACTACACCTCTGGCTGAGGCATTCTGGCAGGTTGGTAATGATTGTGAAGCAATAAATATTGCTTAATAAATATTTCAATTTGCCATTAAAAATTATTTACCCATGAAAGTATTGGTGATGTATGATTATCCCCCTTCACCTGGAGGACTTGCAACCCAGGGAGATCTTCTCTACAAGGGACTTATGGAAATGGGCATTGATGTTCATGCCGTCCATTACGAATCAGCACAGGAAAAGGAATGGTACTATCGCTGGTTTAAGCCGGATGTTGTGGTTGGAGTGGGTTACTGGGGATATACGCCTCATTTGGTTCTTCACCCGCAACGATTTGGTATGCAGCCCGTACCGTGGTTAGTTGCAGATGGTTATATTGCTAACTATCAGGAGGTTTTGAATGCCCTTCCACTTATTCTGGTCACATCAAATTGGGTGAAGGAGATGTATGTACGTGACGGAATAAATGGAGACATAATTGAAGTTTTACCTGTAGGTTGCGATACTGATTCATTCACTTCATATAGTAAAGACGATCCGAAAATTCTGGCTGTTCGTGAAGCATTGGGTGTATTACCAGATCAGCTGATGATTCTCACCGTTGGTGGCGATGCTGCCTCAAAAGGTGGACAGGAGGTCATGCAGGCACTTGCTATCATTAATTCTGAAGCTCCTGAATGGAAATATATCTGCAAAGTATGGCCGCAACCGCGAACCAGGCTTCAAAACCTGGCAGATCTTCAAATGGCAACGGATCTGGGAATTGGGAAATATGTGACGTATGCAACTAATACGATTTCACGAAATTTCATGCCTTACCTTATTGGTGCCTGCGATATATATGCAGCGCCTTCAAGGCTTGAGGGCTTTGGAATGCCACAGGTGGAAGCCGGAGCTTGCGGAAAACCTGTTGTAAGCATTAAAGCAATGGGAATGCTGGATACGCTTATTCATGGAGAAACGGCATTTCTTGCTGATATAGCCAGGAAAATTGTTGTTAATGAAGTAATACTTGGAAACGAATCCGGCTATGAAGATCATCACAAAGTTATATTTAATGTGCCGCGAACAGTTGATTACCGTGCAAATGTTCAGGATATTGCCAGGTATCTGCTTGTTCTTATGAAGGATTCAGAATTACGTGATAAAATGGGCAAAGCAGGAAGAGAACGCGTAGTAACGAATTTTGATTATCGGGTTGTGGCAAAGCGGTTTGTCCGGATAATGAGCGATAAACTGGGAATACAGTAAATTAAAAAAACATGCAAACTGAAAACTGGAAAGAGATTGAAGTGGCAAAGAAGGCTGCAATTGAAGTGTTGCTTCATAATTCCCATGGTTCATTTAAAGGGCTGCCAAGAACTGCCGGATGGGGATATCCGGAACCTTATACAAGAGATTTGATGGTTTCCATCCTGGGAATAGCTGTCACCGGGAATAAGATGCTGATGGTGAGTATTCGAAGAGTTTTGGAAACACTTGCTAAGAATCAGACTGAAAATGGCCATATCCCCTCGCTCGTCCACGACAAGGAGAACCGTGGATCAAGTGACACAACTCCCTTGTTCCTGCTTGGTGTCGGCATTTTTAGAAAAGTGTCCGGTGAATCATGTTTCCTTTCTGAAGCTGTCGAAAAATCCCTGAAATGGATGGAATATCAAAGTCCTTCGGATCGTTGTCTGGTTGCACAGCAACCTACCAGCGATTGGCGTGACGAACAATGGGTGACGGGATACGGACTATTTGTAAATACAGTGGTATATTGTTATCTCCGGATCCTTCACAAAAACGAAAGAGCACTCGGGTTGCGCCATGAAATAGGATTGTTTGCCATTACCGGCGGAACCATGCGCCATCATGCCCACGAGGGCCTTGTGTTAAAGCACAAACCATATTATGCTTTTTGGTCGTACAAAATCCATAGAAGCGAACGGTTCGACCTACTCGGGAACAGCCTGGCCATCCTTTCCGGAATCGCTTCTCCATCGAGGGCCAATAAAATGATATCATGGATTGAAAAGGAGTGCTCAGCTATGAAAAACAAAGGTGAATTGGCAATTGACCTGCCACCTAATTTCTTCCCATATATTAAACATGAGGATCCTGACTGGCTTCCGCGATATTCATTATACAATAATCCGGGGGAATACCATAACGGAGGTATATGGCCCTTTATATGTGGGTTTTATGTTGCTGCTTTAGTTGCTGCAGGAAGGTATACACTCGCAAGGGAAAAGCTTATCATACTTACCCGTTGTATAAAAATATCCAATACAGGCAGTGTCAATTATGGATTTAATGAATGGATTAAAGCCCAGGACGGCAAACCTATGGGGCAGGAGTGGCAAACCTGGAGTGCCGCGCTATACCTTTATGCCGTAAAATGCGTTGAAGAAAAAGAAACACCTTTTTTTGATGAGATACGCAGTTACCCGACTTATAATGTGTGAATAATACAAAATAGATAAGTAATTGTGTAACTGACCTGTCAGAATGATAATCTACCTTTGATAAAAATTATCTCAATGATTAAGATGTTTATTTGCTTGAATTGAGAATGATCTTTAAAAAAATAGCTATGAAACTCTTTATTAAGAACATGGTGTGTAATCGTTGCTTAACAACAGTGAAGAACGAATTAAACAGAATAGGTATTAAATATGATACTGTTGAACTTGGTGAGGTAAATACAAAAGACAAAATATTACCATCGCAATTGGTGCAGTTTGATACTGCTTTGCGAAAAACTGGATTTGAACTGATAAATGGAGAGCATAATAATCTTATTGAAAGATTGAAAGCAACACTTGTTGATCTGGAGAAATATTCTGATGAAGATTTGAAAGTAAGCTTTTCGGACTATATCAGTCTTAGCCTGGACGATAACTTCATTTCTCTGAACACGCTATTTGCAGAAATAGAAGGTGTTACGATCGAAAAATTCATTATCAAACGTAAAATTGAATTAGTCAAGGAATTACTGGTATATGATGATCTCAGCCTTGACGAAATCGCACTTAAGTTGCATTATAGTAATGCGGCAGAATTGTCCCGCCAGTTTAAAAGAATAACAGGCCTTACAACCTTTCATTTTAAGCAACTGCGGACTTTCAGATCGAAAGAGCAGGAGTACAACAGACTTGTTACGAAACATGATCTGTTATTATAAATTTTGAAGACTATATTATTGTAAATTATTATGGAACACGTTAATAACATCGCATGTTTTGAAAGTGTGAGTTCAGTATTGGAAGAGATGTCAGGTAGTATTGCTGGTTTCAACAAGGCTCACGAAAACAAATTAGTGAACCGGGTGCATAGACTGGAAGCTGTAAATGCTCATCTGGAAGATCTTGTTGAAGCCGGAACAAAAAAACTATCAGAAGCTTTCATCCGGTAAAAATTAATTTGCTCAAATTGATACGATTTGAGATTGATAGTGTTAATACTTCAGCCAAACAAAAACATATATTGTTGAATCATTCAATATCATCTGATTTGAATGTGATCGCAGACTTACAAATGGTCAAAACAATAATTAGAAATCTGATTAGTAATGCTTTAAAATTCACCGACCCAGGTGCCAAAATAAATTTAAGTGCATCGGAAAGTAAACCTTTTGTCGAAATAACAATACAGGATACCGGAATCGGAATGTCACAGGAGGATCAGCAAAAAATCTTTAAAACTGATCCGATTCATTTGACCACCGGAAGTAATAATGGACATGGTACCGGTTTAGGCTTACTGCTTTGTAAAGATTTTGTAGAATTGCACGGAGGGAAAATCTGGATGGAAAGCGAACAAGGTAAAGGAAGCACATTCAAATTTACATTGCCACGTTATATATAGCTTATTGTTCCCCTGGTGATAATTTAGCAAAAGTGTGAATAATACATCGATCTTCAGCAGATGTGTAACACTTACTAATTGTTGCTGCATCACCCTGGTAATATGAAAATTTATAAACAACGTAAAAATTTGCTAATTTGGTTTATTTAGTAACATCATTTTCAGTAGATTTGTGGCCATTAAAAAAAATAAAGTAATTCAGTGTTTTAGCCTAAAATAAGGGAAATGAAAGTTCATACAAGTTTTCTCATTCTTCTCCTTGTAAATTCCCTGGGCCTTGAGGCTCAGGAGATATTTACCCCATCTATTAAACCAAATACAGCATTTATTGAAGGAGAAAGCTTAACCTATCAGATCCGGTACGGTTTTATTGTGGCAGGAATTACAACCCTATCTTTAAATGAGGAGCTATTGAATGGTGATACGGTCTTTCATGCATTGGCTGTTGGTGAGACCACCGGAATAGCAGAAAAAATTTATGGCGTGAAAGATATTTACGAAAGCTGGTTTGATAAAAAAACAAACCTCTCCTTAAAGCAGGTGCGCAACATCAAGGAAGGGCACTACAGGTGGAACAACGAGGTTACTTATAATCGTAAAAACAATACTGTTAATTCAAAACTTTCCGGTATTCACAAGGTTCCTGAAAAGATTCTCGATCTTGCCTCAACCTTTTATTATTTAAGAAGAGTTGATTATTCAAAAATGAATATTGGTGATGTCATTCTGGTTAACATGTACTTCGCAGATGAAATATTTCCTTTCCGCCTTAGATATCACGGGCAAGAAATTGTAAGAACCAAATTTGGAAAAATTAATTGCATTAAAATTAGCCCTGTTGTTGAAACAGGGCGTATGTTTAAAACACAGGATGACTTATCAATCTGGTTCAGCGACGATGAAAATTGTCTTCCGGTATTGGTACAGATGGATATTAGCGTAGTGGGAGCAGTCATATTGAAACTTAGTAAATATGAGAATATTGTGCACCCTTTGATTTTTTACCAATGATTTTTTTAAGATAGCAATTCTTCCAGTCCTAAAAGAATCATTTAAATACATTATTAATGTAAAATAAAAAGGCTGATTGAAAACCTGCAATATATGACTCACGAAGATTTTAATGTTAAATATTTGGGCGAAAGAACTGTAAAATCTCCCTTAAAACCATCATTTCATCCTGACAGCCTGGCGTTTGGATTTATCGAAAATCACGACAGGGTTTTGTTCGATGCCTCATTGGAGAATTTTATGAATTGCCTTAAAACCAATGAAATCCCCATTTCGTTTGAAAAAGCCGGACCACATAAACATCTATATTTTGATGCAGCCAAAACCAAAGTTGCGATCGTTACATGCGGCGGGTTATGTCCGGGATTAAACAATGTGATTCGTAGTATTGTCAACGAACTTTATTATCGTTATAAGGTTAAACAGATTATAGGAATTCAATATGGTTACGAAGGTTTTATTTCATCATACAATCATCCTGTTATCGATCTTACGCCACAGAGAGTTGAAAACATTCATCTTTTTGGTGGAACCATACTTGGCTCTTCGCGTGGGAAACAGGATGTAACCCGAATCGTTGATGCACTCTGCGCTATGAATGTGGATATCTTGTTTTGTATTGGCGGAGATGGAACTTTGCATGGAGCACATGCTATACATGAAGAAATACTACGTCGTAACCTGAAAATTTCTGTTGCCGGTATTCCCAAGACCATTGATAATGACATAAACCTAATAGATAAATCATTTGGATTCGAAACGGCATTCAGCATAGCCAACGACATCATTCAGTGTGCACACAACGAGGCAGTTGGTTGTTATAACGGGATAACATTATTAAAACTGATGGGACGTTATTCGGGTTTTATTGCCGCTTACGCAGCTCTCTCCATTCAGGAGGTAAATTTCGTTCTTATTCCCGAAATGACATTTGATTTGCATGGCTCAAAAGGATTTTTTAACGTATTGCGTAACCGTCTCGAAAATCGTCATCACGCACTTGTGGTAGTCGCGGAAGGAGCCGGACAGCATTTTTTTGAAGGTGCTAATTATGAGACAGATGCATCGGGGAATGTCAAAAATAAGGACATTGGCTTGTATTTGAAAGAGAGGATATCAGAAGAATTCATCTCAAAGAATTTTCCGGTTTCACTAAAGTACATCGATCCGAGTTATATCATACGAAGTGCTCCGGCAAATGCCAACGACAGTAAGTTTTGCAGCCTCCTGGCCCAGAACGCTGTTCATGCAGCAATGGCGGGTAAAACCGATTTTGTTATCGGACATTGGAATAACCTTTTTACATTACTGCCAATTCCAGTCGCGGTCTCAAAGCGAAATAAAATTGACATGGAAGGTGAACTATGGTGGAATGTGCTTGAAACCACGGGCCAGCCAGTTTCAATGAAAAATTAAATGTGTGAATGATGTAACTCATTTCCGCAATTGTGTAACACTTTTTTGCATTGTATGACTCAACTTTGTTCTGTGAAAATACATTCACATTTTAAAACAAAGTGAGATGAAAAAACTCTTTTATTTAGTTAGTCTGGCAGGTCTATCGCTTTTATTAAGTTCCTGTGGTACAACTGGATATGTTACAAGCGAACCCATGTACCAGGAATATTCAAGACCAGACCGGCCCAGCAATCTCCATATTTGGATAGATGGCGATTGGCATTTTAACCGTCAGACACATATGTATGTAAGGCAGAATGGATATTGGCATAAACCAGATCGCAACCGTACTTATGTGTCAGGTAGCTGGCAAAGGACACCGCAAGGCCTTCGCTGGCAGCAGGGGCATTGGCAAAAACAGAATCGACATAATCGTTAGGGGGCTCTTAAAACCATATATATGAAACCCGCCCCAATAAACAGGAGCGGGTTTCCCGAATACTTTCTCCCTGAACAACAGATTAGTCCCGACAAAAATCCGGTTTATGCTACTCAATCTGAAATAATAATAAAAACCCATATCATGAAAAAAGTACTGATTGCACTCGATTACAATCCGACAGCACAAAAGATAGCCGAGACAGGATATGAATTGGCAAAGGCAATGGGAGCCGAGGTTATGTTGCTTCATGTCATATCGGATCCTGTATATTATTCTTCTACGGACTACTCTCCTATAATGGGATTTACCGGTTATCTGAATAGTGATCCTTTACAACTGAACCCAACAGAGATGCTGAAGAGTGCATCTTTGAATTTTCTTGATAAGTCGAGAAACCACCTCGGTGATAATTCAATTAATACGATGATAGCTGAGGGTGATTTCGCCGGATCAATATTAAAATCTGCAAAGAATTGGCATGCAGACTTAATTGTGATGGGTTCTCATAGCAGGAAATGGCTTGAAAATATTGTCATGGGAAGTGTTACGGAAGAGGTTTTACATCACACTACAATTCCACTTTATATCATTCCGACCAGGATACACAACTAATTTTAAAAACATAAATAACTACATCTGCTATCGGGACCTATCAGGCCGGAGGAAGCATACCGCTTCTTGAATGTGTGAATGATGTAACTTATTTTCAGAATAATATAACATGTTAAAAAGCTTTATCAATTACTTTTAGTTATAAATATATATTAAAAATTACAAAATGAGAAAGACTATTTTTTTTGGAATCTTAATGATTTTTACATTGAGTTCAACATTGGCATTTGCAGGTAACAATGATCTTAAAGCTGCTTCATCTAATTCAGCAGTGTTGGTTAAAACGGAGAATAAATTATCTGCAGAAGAGGTAAACCGCTTAACAAAGCGTGTTGAAGAAATCCGTAGCATTGATAAATCGGAGCTGACAGTTACAGAACGTCGCGAGCTGAGAAAAGAAGTTAAGGGGATTAAAGAAAACGTGCGAAAAAATGGCGAAGTCATTTATATCAGCGGTGGTACCCTTTTATTGATTATCCTGATCATTGTTCTGATTTAATCAATATTATTTCGTTGCCCGCCAGTTTTAAAATTGTTGGTACTTTATTAATCTGCAATAGTAGTTCAGGTTAAATGTTCTCCCGGAGTACTACTGTTAAAATGAGGCTGTATTAAAAGTTTTTTAACCACAAAGCACACAAGGCCTAAACGAAGTACACAAGTGTATAATTTTGTTTCTCAGATCTTTGTGAACATTGTGAATATCCTTTGTGTTCATTGTGGTTAATTATTTTCAACTTTTGATACAGCATCATTTATTCGTGCTTATCCAGGAAGTCTGTGAAGTGCCTGAAGATTAAAGAAACTGCCAGTTAATGGATTTTTTATGATAATAGATGCAAAAAAATTGTCCGCACATAAATATTTTCAGGCTTTTCCACACCCGCGGCATGAGGAAGTTGTTATTTATGTGTCTGTTCATTATCTGTCCTTTTTTCAATGCTTTGTCACAAGAATATTTTCAACAGGAGGTCAGATATCTGATAAGTGTTACGCTGAATGATAAGCGTAATGAACTTTATGCATTTGAAACGATTGACTATATTAACAACTCTCCCGACACCCTTCATTTTATATATTTCCATCTCTGGCCAAATGGATATAGTAACAACCACACTGAATTAGCAAAACAATTACTCAGCTCGAAAGGGAAAGAAAGGTTGTTCAACGATTCTGAGCTAAGAGGATATATTGATTCATTGGACTTTAAGGTCGATGGTCACCAGGTTAATTGGAATCTGTTACCAGATCAGCCAGATATTTGCCAGATATGGCTTAATGAAGGAATAAAGCACGGAGACACCATAAAAATAACTACCCCTTTCCATGTAAAAATCCCCAAAGGAGTGACCTCCAGGTTAGGTCATATCGGGGAATCGTATCAGATTTCTCAATGGTATCCCAAACCAGCCGTGTACGACAGAGCTGGCTGGCATCAGATGTCATATCAGGATCAGGGTGAGTTTTATTCGGAATTTGGAAGTTTTGATGTCAGCATTACCCTGCCTGCCAATTATATTGTAGGAGCAACGGGTGAGCTGCAAAATAATCATGAAGCAGAAATGCTTAATAAACTTGCCGCTGACACCAGCTGGATAACTGCTTCTGAAGTTGAGTCATTTGAATTTCCACCTTCTTCGCTGCTATTTAAAACTCTGAGGTATACAGGAAGCGATATTCATGATTTTGCATGGTTTGCTGACAAGAGATTCCATGTAATGAAAGGCAAAGTAAAACTTCCTGACTCAGGCAGGGAAGTAACTACATGGGCAATGTTTACAAATCAGCAGGCCAGGTTATGGAAAGACGCCATTAAATATGAGAATAATTCTATAGGTCGTTTTTCGAAATGGAATGGCGACTATCCATATCAAAGCTTTACGGCAGTTCAAAGTGCCCTGAGCGCCGGTGATGGCATGGAATATCCGGGTATTGCTGTGATAGGTATTGCGAAAGATGCCTATTCCCTGGATGAGGTAATTGCCCATGAAGTGGCCCATAACTGGTTCTACAGTGCACTTGGATCGGATGAGCGACGGTATCCATTTATGGATGAAGGTATTACAAGCGCAAATGAAGTAAGGTACATGGAGGGTAGATATCCTGATAAAAAGCTTTGGGAAATCTATGTTAATAACATTAAACTCGCAAAATTTTTTCATATTGACAAAATGCCGGTTAAGCAAATGCGCGAGCTCGAATGGCTTTCCCAGGCCCGGGACAATCTTGATCAACCTATTAACCTACCGGCATCAGATTACAATGTATTGAATTACAGCGTTATTATCTACAATTATGCAGGTATGGGCTTTAACTACCTGAGGGCTTATCTGGGTGATTCGCTTTACGATTTAGCAATGCATGATTATTACCAAAAATGGAAATTCATGCATCCTCGACCAGATGATCTTCGTAATGTATTTGAATACCGTACAGGTAAGGACCTTAACTGGTTCTTTGGTGATTTTATCAGTACGACAAAACGGATGGACTATGAAATGGTACGCTGGGAAAATAATCACTTGCTAATAGCAAATAAAGGCAGGTTGTCGTCGCCTTTTGTAATATGCGGCATGAATGGAGATTCGATTTGTTTTGAGAAATGGATCGACGGTTTTGAAGGACAAAGTTGGATTGAAATTCCCGATGGAAATTATTCTGAATTAAAAATCGACCCGCATCATGTAACGCCTGAAATTTTCAGGCTTAATAACAACATCCGGAAATCGGGAATAGCCCCCAGGGCTGACCCCATCCGCACTCAACTCTACTTTTCACTTGAAGATCCCGGGAAAAAATATATTATGTATATACCCGGGATTAACTGGACCAGGGAAAACGGATTTATGATTGGTGTGGCATTGCATAACGGATTTCTTACTCCCAAACCGCTGGAATATTTTGTGATGCCGTTCTGGTCATTTAATAATTCCGGTCTGGCAGGATTTGGTAAAATTTCGTACAACATCACACCCTACAACAAATTTGTAAGGATGACAACACTCTCCCTTGAAGGAACACAATTCGGTGCACCAGGAAATCAAAACTACCACAAAGTAAAAGCCGGACTTGACATATACTTCAGGACAAAAAATAGGGAAACCCCTTTTACTCAGAAAGTATATGGCAACTATATTGCTGCTTCCGACCTTGTTCAGATTGAACTTCAGGAAAAGGCAAAAATGATTTCTTACATGCAGGTTGGATATCAGTTCGAAAAGACTGGTATAATCAATCCTTTCAAATTGTTGGCTTCTTTCGAATCCAATCAGTCATTTCTGAAATACATTATGGAGTTCAATTACAGATTAAGCTATCACGGGAAGAAAAGTGGTCTGGATATCAGAATATTTGCAGGGTCAATGCTGAAGAACAATTCAAATGTTAATTTTTATGCCCTATCTCCGGGTGGCCGAAGCGGACGGGAGCAATATCTTTTCCAGGGCACTTATCCTGACCGTTTTAGTGTTTTCCCAACGACTTTCTGGTCAAGGCAGGTGACATTCTCTGAAGGAAACCTGGTATCGCCTGTTAACGATAAACTGGGATATAGCAGTAGGCTTTTTTCTTTATCCTTTGTATCCAGTTTACCCGGAAAAACAAGCCGTTTACCAGTTAAGCCATTTGTTAACTTTCTATTGAACGATCATAGGGACGCAATGGGCCATGATTCACCATTGTTTTGTGAAGCTGGTCTGAAGGGGGGATTATGGAACTTTTTCGAGATTTATATTCCCCTCGTAGTTTCCGGAAACATCGCGTCAATAACGGGACCCTTCAAAGATAGGATACGAATTGTATTTAACCTGGATACATTTAATCAGGTAAAGTTGAATTCAGGTATAGGTTTTCAAATCCGGTGAAAGTTTTGCGGGGGGAATTACTATAGCTCAAAAAACCAAAACAGCGGCACAACCCGAAATGCCTAATAGTGCAATAGCAAGTGGATATATAGATTTTATACTTTCACCTGAGGACATTGCTAAAGAAATTGTTCGAATTGTAAAGAATGTGGAGTAAGCTAACTCATTCATTTTTTCGGGCTGGCAGTCAGGCTGGATTTAATTCCTGACAGGATTGATTTAAAGCAATAATTGAAAAAAAATCTTTCAGGGTCTCTGTCGTATTTTACTATTCCTTCTCTCACAGCCTTACCCGGAACCGGGTTTGAATTCAACAATTTCATATTTGCAATTAAGGAGCTTAACCTCTCATTAATAGCACTGGTATCGTCAGTTCGTTTATTCTTAACTGCGATATTCAATCCATGGTAAAGAAGTTTCATTTTACCGGTTGCCTTGTTATTGTTTGCTGTAAAGCTGAAATTCATAGTATCTATTTTTCCCGATGTGGCATAAATGAAAGTATTTTTCTCGAGTATGGGGTTCAATTCATTTGCATCCATTCCCGAAAGGGTTCCATTCAGTGAAAATGTATTGTGGATGTCATATATTCTACCTTTTAATAAAACTGTAAACTTGCCTTTTCCCATCAGCAGGGCTTCACCCTTCATTTTGAAATAAGCCTTTTCTGATTTGTAAATAGTGTCGTTCGTTATGTTAAAAATTTTAGCATTTATATTATTAAATCTGATATTTCCCGGTTCATTTGCCTTCTCCACATGTTCTGTATAAATGACATTCCCGTTTAAAAGACCGATTGAGTCAATGCACAAAGATCCGGAATAGTTGTACATCATATCCTGGAATTCGGGCTTTTTCACATGTGGTATTATTTTTCGGTTGTCGCGGAAAACCTTCAGATCCATATTCCCAATTTCGATATAGGTGCTTATCAGATCTCCGGATTTGAGATATCCTGCCAAAGAAAAATTGTGAGCGAAAATATTGCTGAACCCGGCTTCAATACGATCAGATGCAAATTTGTGGCGTGCCGCGAAATCGTAATTCTTATAATTTGGATGAATATTAAAACTATCTATCGTTAAGGTATTTGACAATGCCGGACAAATAAGGCCGGTTGCCTTAACCGTGTACATACTATCTTCTGTAACGGCAATGAGTTCTTCCGCGACGATATCAAAATGATTGAAGTTGGTAACAGCTAAAGTATCCTGTTTCTCAACATGCAGATCATATACTTTCAAGACACCTTCTTTAACTGAAAATGACTTTTTGTCAGAGGTATTTTCTATAGCCAGGTTTATCTTATCAAAAAGTATGCTGTCAATCCGGATGTTAAGCGTTGAAATTAGAGGTGGACCAGCCTTCTTCGGAAAAGGAATCTTTCCGTTGAAACTACCTTCCGAAATGGTTATCTCGTTGATCTGTATCTGTTTTTTGAAAAGTACTTTCGCAAGGTTGATTCCTTTTAATTTTATGGAAACTATTTCACCACTGAACCCGGGCAGTCTTCCATGTTCATTTCTTGAGCCTATTGTAAGATTTTCCAGTACCAGCCCTGATGAAAACCAGGAAATATGTACATTGTTTATTTCAACAATATAATCATCATACTTTTCATTTAATGTTGCCTCTATTTTTTCCCCAACCCATGGCTCAATAAAAATAACAGTTAACAATTTTATCAATAAAACAAAAGCAGCAATCCCGACAAATATTTTCAAATAAACTTTCCGTTTCATGGTTTGAATTTATATTTTGATTTCCTAAGGTTTTAATTTTAAGGTGAAACTCTTTTGGTGGCTTTTGCTTTCTTCTTAAAAAAACCACGCAGTAAAAAATTGTGTTGTGCGGCTTCAAGATCTTCATCAAGTTTTTTGGAACTACTCTCCAAATTCGTAATTGTTTCTTTTAAATGAGTCCCTGCTTCTTCATCATGTATCAGTACCCCAATTGAAGAGCGTGGATTACTAACTGCTTTTTTGAGATTCGTAATAAATATCTTTGCTGTATCTGCCATTTGCTGCAATTTCAAAACAGACTCTTTAACAGAATTGAAAACAATTGTATCTGTTGTTAACTCATTTGCAAGAGTTCCTTTTTTATTGAGTCCGGAACTGAAAGAAACAAGCGAATTGACAAGTTGCTGTGCTTTTGCTGATGCACCCTGCAGTGATGACGTAGCGGCCCTGATGTTTGAATACACTGAACTGTCGTTCAACAATTTCCCTATGGTCCCCTCTCCTGCAACTAAATTGTTGCTGATTGTTTTAATATTCGTTGTGATCGCCAGCAGATTTTCATTATTATCCTGCAAAGTATTAATCATGTCCTCAGAAGTAAAAGTCTTTTCCACCGTCAGGGTATCTCCTTCATCAACTTCAGCAAAATCGTTTGTACCACCGTAAATAACCAGGATTTTATTCCCTATCAATCCATCGTTGCTTATTTTAACTTTGGAATTTTTGCGAATATATTGCTGTGCTTTTGTTTCAACGTTCATTCTGACTTCAACCTGTGATTTCCCAAAAAACTCCAGACTACTTACTGTACCTATTTTCACACCTGAGAACCAGACATTATTTCCCCTTTGCAGGCCGCTCACATCATCAAAAAGCGAAACAATTTGCATTTTTCTATTAAAGGTTTCATGCAGATTGCCGACTAAAAGAATTCCAGCAAGAAGAAATGCCAGTCCTATAAAAATAAAAACGCCAACTATTACTGCACGCTTATTTGGTGATTCATTCATGGTTTATTGTATAAAATTGTAATTAAAGAATCCCTTTACCTGTTCATTATCGGTATCAAATACCTCTTCAAAATTTCCGATTTTTAAAAACTTACCGTCAACCAGCATTGCTATCCGGTTGGCTGAATTTTTTGCGCATGTGAGGTCGTGGGTGATAATTACAGAACTTGTGTTATATTGTTGCTGAACTTCTTTGATCAAATCAATAATCTCGGTACTTGTAACAGGATCCAGACCTGATGTAGGCTCGTCATACAACATTATTTCGGGCTTAAGAATCAGTGTTCGGGCAATACCTATTCTTTTACGCTGTCCCCCTGAAAGATCAGATGGCATTTGTTTTAATTTGTCTTTCAGTCCCACATTATCCGCCACCTCATATATGGCATCATCTACCTCTTTTCTGCTCAGGGTTTTTAAATTCATCGTTAGTGGAAATGCAAGATTCTGGTAAACATTCATGCTGTCATACAGTGCACTGCTTTGAAAAGAAAACCCAATGTGCAACCGCAATTCATTTAATTCTTTCGTGTTCAACTTTTCTACCTGTTTTCCCAGCACAACCACATCCCCCTTATCAGGTTTAAGCAACCCCACAATTATTTTTATTAAAACAGATTTTCCTGAACCGGATTTTCCGAGCACGGCAATATTCTCCCCTTTTGAAAGATTAAAGTCAATACCTTTTAAAACATTCAGGTCCCCAAAAGACTTGTATAATCCGGTAATTGAAATAACCTGTTCTTCCTTATCAATAATTTGTTGTTTTATTTTTTCCATCTTTCAAAAATATCGTATCCAGTTTGATACCTGGACAATAATTACTTCCTCAATAAATATCAGGAACATGGCAAGTACTACCGCCTGGTTAGCTGCTTTGCCGACGCCACGCGTTCCCTGTGAAGCATAAAATCCTTTGTAGCACCCCACTATACCAATCGTGAATCCGTAAACAAGTGTTTTGATTACAGATGTGGCGATATCAAGAAAGGTGATGGTTTTAAAAGCACTTTGATAAAAGCTGATCATGCTGCTCGTTTCTTCAGCGTGAACATTTAAATATGAGCCATACAATGCAACAAAACTACAGTACAAAGCCAGCACGGGAATTGTAAAGGTTGTAGCTATTACGCGGGTGACTACCAAATATTTAAAAGGGTTAATTGACGATACTTCCATAGCATCTATTTGCTCGGTCACTTTCATAGATCCAAGTTCTGCTCCAATGCCTGAACCTACTTTACCTGCACATATGAGTGCCGTCACTAATGGTCCCAAAGCCTTTATTATTGCTATGCCTATTAAAGAAGGGAGCCATGATGTTGCGCCAAAATCTTCGAGCGAAGGGCGTGATTGCTTAGTAAAAACTGTCCCGACAATGAACCCGGTAAGAGAAATTAGTGCCAGCGATTTTAAGCCGACCTCAAAACACTGATTAATTATTTCCCGCAGATGAAAAGGTCTTTTAAACGCTTCTGAAAAAAAACGGGCTGTAAATGTAAATGCGTTGTGTATACCTGTAAAATAGTCATCAAGTCCTTTTGACAGTATAAATTTCTTTTTGTAGTTCTTAATCATGTATCCACCGCCTAATTATACAGTAAAGATGAAAATATCTAAAGGGGAAACTGTTACAAGAATATTTAAATAAGTTACATGATTCACACGTCAAAGTAAATGATTGAGCTATCTCATCATTTCTCGTATTTAACAAAAAAACGAATTCCCCAAAACTCAGAAGTTAGAAAATGCCGCCCGAAAATGTGTGAATAATATAACTCTTGTCAAAAATTATATAACACGTAAGCAGTTACGGAAGGTTAATTTAGCTCTTCAGAAGGTTGTTAAAGCATTTGGAGTAATAAAGATAGGATAATATGGAGATTATATACACAAATCAGAATGGTTAAAGTAGTATGGAACAACATCCTGCGAAACTAAGATTAATTCAACACATCGCTCATGATGTATTGCAAACCGTTATTCAAAAACGTCCGAATAACAATTTTACTCCCGTAAGAAACGTTGAATTAATTCTGCATAAAGTCTTTGGTGCAATTTCTAACAAGGAATTTAGAAATTTGCCTGGCGATAATTTCGTCAACGTACTATCTGTTGAAAAAGCAGTTGAAAGCATCGGTAAATATTATGGCAGGCCGATTAATAACGAACTATAATACAGTGATCTTAAAATAATTATTGAGAGTGATTGATTACACATAAATGTATTCCTTTGAAAGATTTATTCGACATAGAAAAAGAAGCCTTGAGAAATGAAAATTTCAGGAAAGTACTGTTTGCTGAAAGGATCTTCAGCTTGTGCTGATGCGAATTAAACCCGGGAAAGATACTGATAAAGAATTTCACCCCAATAATTACCAGTTTTTCAGGTTTGAGGAGGTAAATGACAAATACAATAATGGAAATAATTATAAGGTTGGAAGTGGCGATGAGATTTTATTAAATGAAGTAATTAATCACAATGTATCAAATTCTCATACTTTAAAAGAACTAAAAATGTTACAATCTATGACCTTCCTTATCATAAGGACGGACTCATTAATGCAGCTTGAAAATATCCTGGAAACAGCTCAGTGATATCCGGAAGAAAAACTTCATTTGCAAAAAAAAAGGAATTGGTATTGAATTAAATAATTAATTTCTCACAAAGAATTATTACAGAGACACATGGAATTTGTAGACTATTATAAAATTTTAGGTATAGACAAAACGGCAACACAAAAGGATGTAAAAAATGCCTACAGGAAATTTGCAAGAAAATATCATCCCGATTTGAATCCCAATGATAAGGATGCAAAAGCGAATTTTCAACAGATAAATGAAGCGAACGAGGTATTGAGCGATCCCGAAAAAAGAAAGAAATACGACCAATATGGAAAGGATTGGCAACATGCAGATGAATTTGAAAAATCAAGACAGTACCAGAGTCAATCGACAGGTTCGCATGGGTCCGGATTCTCAGGAGCACGATCCGGAGAGGACTTCTCTGATTTTTTCGAATCAATGTTTGGCAGAGGAGCAGCCGGAAGCGGAAGCAGACAGGCAAAATTCAGAGGAGAAGATTTCAATGCTGAATTGCATCTCGATCTGTTAGATGCTTATAAAACCCAAAAACAAACTTTAACAGTTAATGGAAGGAAAATACGGATTACGATTCCTGCCGGAATTGATAACGGGCAAACAATAAAAATTCCGGGACACGGAGGCTCTGGAATCAGCGGTGGACCAAACGGTGATCTTTATATTACATTTTCAATTGCCAATCATCCTATATTTAAACGATTGGGGAATAATTTATTTGCTTCTGTCAATATAGATTTATATACTGCAGTGCTTGGAGGTGAAATCACATTAGATACCTTAGATGGAAAAGTAAAATTAAAAGTAGCGCCTGAAACGCAAAATGGAAGTAAGATAAAGTTAAAAGGCAAGGGATTTCCGGTTTATAAAAAAGAAGGTCAATTTGGAGATTTACAGATAAGCTATAATATTACAATTCCCCGGAATCTGACGGATAAACAAAAGGAATTATTTACTGAATTATCAAAATTATAATTAAAATTGGATGGCATGCAAACTGAATATTTAGTATCTGTTGATGAATTCTGTATAAACCACAATATTGAGATTGAATTTATCAGTTCGCTGCATCAAACCGGGCTGATTGAAATTACATCAATAAAAGAAGCCTGGTTTATTGATGTTAAACAACTTCAGCAATTGGAGAGATTTATCCGACTGTACTATGAGCTGGATATTAACATTGAGGGAATTGAAACTATTTCATATTTATTACAGCGCGTAAATGCTATGCATGATGAAATTACGGCACTCCGTAACAAGCTTCGTCTTTATGAATAAATGGGAAAATGAAAAAAGCGCAATCTTATATAAAGAATGTTTTAAAAGCTATTTTGTATCTGGCTTTAATCTTTGTGCTCTTATTCGCAATAATTACAATGCTGATTCAAATTCCCGTTATCCAAAATAAAGTTATTCATTATGTCACAACTCTTGTCAGCAATAAAACCCATACAAAAGTCGAAATAAAATATATCAGCATTTCTTTTCCTAAATCAGTTGTTATTGAAAGTCTTTATCTGGAAGATTTTAAAAAGGATACGTTGTTATACGCAGGAAAAGCGAAAATCAATATAGCATTGAAAGACCTGCTTTCCAATAAAATCAGCATTAATAATCTTAAATTGGAAGATGTACTTCTCAATGCAAACCGCAGCCTGAACGATTCCCTCTTCAACTTTGATTTCCTGATAAATGCATTTAGCAATACTGCCAATAAAACAAAAGTTAAACCTCAGTCAACATCCAAATGGACATATAAAATAGATAATGTGATTTTTAAGAATATCCGGTTTCGTTACGATGATGAATATGGAGGATTGAAAATAGCAGTTGTTCTCGGGAATTTGGAATTAAACATGAACATTATTGATCTTGAAAAATCTGTTTACGCTATTGATGAATTGTTCACGGAAAATGTAAGTGCTCAGGTGCAGATAAAAAGTTGCGCAAATCCAAATACGAAAAAGTCGGAAAGTATTTTTCCGAAAATAACTGCAAATAAGATGCAGACAGGCAATTCAACTGTATCTTATGGGGATTCGGTAAGAAAGCAATCTGTATTTGCTGTAATAAACCAGATTGTGTTAAAGGGTGCTTCTGTAGATTTGCAAAAGGAAATTATATCCTTTGATAATTTATACCTGTCAAAAAGCGAAATAAATTATTTTAGCGTTGATTCGGTGGTACCTTCTGTCAGTAAAGTTGTTGGATCTATTGCTGCGCCTGGAAATAATTGGAAAGTTATTGGGAAAAATATTAGGCTCGATGATAATTCAATTGCTTATCAGATTGGAAACAAGCCGGAAATTAAAAAAGTGTTTGATGTAAATAACTTGAAATATACCGAGGTAACGCTTGAAGCAATAAATTTTAATTATTCGTTGGATACGACTGATGTTTCAATAAAAAACCTCAGTGCTATTGATCACAATAATTTCAATTTATCGAATTTTGAAACTGATTTCAGTATGGGAAAACATTCCATAACTGCAAAAAATCTTATAGTAAAAACTCCAAACTCAACCATAGATGCTGATTTGAACCTAAAGTATTCATCGTTAGAAACATTAAAGGATTCGTTTCAATCCCTCAACCTTAATTTAAACTTGAGAAATATTAGTATCAATAATTCAGATATTCTCTATTTTAATCCCAAACTTAGTGAACTGGAATACTTTAAAAACGTGCTGGAGGTTACAACTATTTCAGGAACCATAAACGGAAAGGTTAATAATCTTACCGGGAAAAATATAGTAATAAAAACAGGGGCAAATTCTGGTTTAAAGACCGATTTCAGCATAATAGGGTTGACTGATACTAAAACTGCTTCTTTCAGTTTTCCCAATATGGAGATTATTACAGGCAGGAAAGATATTGAAATGATGGCTGGCCAGCATATTCCCAAAAATGTGGAACTACCCGACAAAATAAGTATGGATATAGTTTTTAAAGGAAAGTTAAAGTCCTTTAAATCAAATATGAGTATGAGGAGTAGTTATGGTGATGCAAATCTTTTTGTAACGGTTGATCAGGATGAAAATTTCAGAAGTAAAGTAAGCTTAAGCAGTTTTGATCTTGGCGGCCTGTTAAAAGATACTGTGATGTACGGTCCTGTGTCATTAATCTCTGAAGCAAACGGGCATGGGCTGGAAAGAAAAACGATCAGGGCAAAAATTAAAGCTGAAGTGTCTCAGATTTATCTGAATAAATATACCTATCACAATCTTCATTTAGAGGGGAATATTAACGGACAAGAATTTGCAGGAATGATAAATTTGAACGATGAAAACGTAGTATTTGATTTTGATGGGCTTGTGAACTTAAATCCGGATCAGGAACAATATAAATTTCGTTTGAACCTGCAGGGAGCCGACCTTCAGAAGCTCCATATTACCAAAGATAACATAAGAATAGGTCTGGTATCAGAGGCTGATCTCAAGGGCGGAGCTGTAAATAAACTAAATGGAAAGGTTAGGATATCCAGTTTGATTCTTGCCAAAGGTGATAAAAAATATCAACTCGATTCTTTGTTATTTGTCTCAGTAAATGAGCCAAACAAAAGTGAATTTAATTTTAACAGTGCTATCATTGGTGTAAAATACAACGGGACTATTTCTCCGATTGACATTTCAGCAGAGCTTAACAATTTCATTAATAACTATTTTCCATTCTCAGATGGCAGTCTGTTAAAAAAGAAAAGCGAACCCTCGAAATTTAATTTTGAAATACAACTTCATAATCATCCCATTCTATCGCAGTTTCTGTTGCCCCAGCTAAAAGAATTCGAACCTGGATTAATTGTGGGAAGCTTTGATAGCCAGAAAAGTGAGTTGAAATTAAATGCCACAATGAAAAAAATAATTTATGGAGACACTGAAATTAAAGACTTTGTCCTGGACGTGAATTCAAATTCGACTGCATTGGATTATAAAATATCTGGCAGCAGTATATCAAACTCACAGATCCGATTAGACAATCTTCTGTTTGATGGGAAACTAACAGATAAAACCATCTTTGCAGGAATATCTTTAGTAACTGATGATCACGACAAAAAGCTTGTGATCCGATCACAGATTAAAAAGGATAATGCCAATTATAAGCTTACTATAGATCCAAAAGATTTCTATCTCATGAATAGCCGATGGGATATTGCCGCAGATAATTATTTTGAATTCGGTAAGGAAGGATTTTTTATACACCACTTTTTTATTAATAATTCCGTTAGTCAGATCAATATCGCCTCGGCTCATGATCAGTTCAATGATGATTTGAACTTTGCAATAAAGAATTTCAAGCTGGATGATATTTCCCGGATCGTTGAAAAGGACACCTCCCTGGTAAAAGGAAATGTTGACGGGAATGTTTTGTTAAAAAGAGTGGATAAAACCTGGGGAATAATTGCTGATGCAAAAATAACTGACCTGGTTGTTCGTGAAATTCCCGTTGGAAATATATCCGTTAAGGCGGACAATCCGACTGCCGGAAAATTCGATATTGATTTGAATTTATCTGGTAACGATAACAATATGACTGTTAATGGCTATTTTATCCCTAACGGCGGCGATAATTCAATTAACGTAAAAATATTGATCAAATCACTTTCATTAAAAACCATTGAAGCTTTTTCAATGAGACAATTGACCGAAGCAGCCGGAACCCTTGCAGGAAATATAATATTTGAAGGAAGTGCCGATACACCCGGCATTACAGGTGAACTTGTTTTCAATGATGCTTTTATTAAACCTGCAGTGCTGAATAACCGTTTGGAATTAAAGCATGAAACTGTTCTGCTGAAAAATGACGGTGTCTATTTTAAATCTTTTAAACTTTTGGATTCTGAAAAACATACTGCTTCAATTGACGGTTCGGTTCAAATGGTAAATTTCAGTAATTTCAATTTTAACCTGCATATCAGTACACAGGACTTTCTATTATTAAATACGACAGCTAAGGATAATAAAGAATTCTATGGGCGGATGGTGATTGACAGCAAAATTGATGTAACCGGACCTTTTTCCCTACCCGTTGTCAATGCCAGGCTGAAGATGAAAAAGGGCTCAGACTTTACATTTGCTGTTCCTGAAGAGAAGCTTTCTACAGACAAAGGAGAGGATGTAGTGGAATTTGAAAATCCAAAAAACATCAATTCAATTCTGGACAGAGCCGAAAAGAAGGGAGAACAAAAATCTCGCATAACAGGCCTGGATCTCACTTCGATAATTGAAATAGACAAACAGGCAACGCTCAGATTATTATTGGATCCGTCTTCAACAGACTCGTTAGTGGTTAAAGGTGAGGCTGCCTTAAGTTTCACAATTGATCAAAGCGGTAAAATAAGTCTTGCAGGTGCTTATAATTTAAGTGAAGGTAGTTACCTGGTTTCGCTGGAATCAGTAATCAAAAAGAAATTTAGTATTGATCCCGGAAGTACAATTATCTGGAATGGTGATCCATTGGATGCTGAAATATCGATAAATGCAAGGTATTCTGTCCGTGCTTCACCCTTTGATTTAGTGGCTGATCAGATATCAGGTCTAAGTGATATTGATAAAGGAGGATATAAACAACGCTATCCATTTTTGGTGATATTAAAACTACGCGGAGAAATTTTACATCCTGAAATTAGTTTTGAAATTCAATTATTACCAGTGGACAAGGGAATTTTAGGCGGAGCTGTGAACCAGAAGCTGATAATGTTAAATGAAGATCCATCCGCATTAAACAAACAAGTTTTTGCACTTTTGGTATTGGGCAGGTTTGTTCAGGAAAATCCCTTTCAAACTGAAACGGGTGGTACTTCAACTTTAATCCGGTCAACTGTAGGTAAATTTCTGTCGGTACAATTAAATCAGTTGAGTTCAAAAGTGTTACCAGGGGTGGATTTGAATTTTGATATTCAATCGTATGACGATTATCAGACTGGACAAGCTGTCGGAAGAACACAAGTGGAAATTGGGATTAAAAAGCAACTCTTTAATGAGCGATTGTCAGTTCAGCTTGGAGGTACACTTGACGTGGAAGGGGACATGGCAAAGCAAAATTCGGCAAGTGATATAACGAGTGATATAGAAATAGAATATAAACTGACTGAAGATGGCCGTTTCAGGATTAAAGGATTCAGACATAATCAATACGAAGGGGCAATTGAAGGTCAGTTAGTCGAAACGGGAGCCGGAGTTATATACGTCCGCGATTTCAATAAATGGAAAGAATTCTTCTTTTCGCCAAAGAGTAAAAGTGATTTATTGCAAAAAACAAAAAAGTGATGTCACGATTGATCCGGAATAATTGCTTTCTGATACTATTTTGTCTGCTTCTGTCGGGATGTAGCATAACAAAGCAAATGCCCAAAGGTGAAAAGTTATATACAGGTGCAGAAATAGTACTTGAATCAAAAGAAAAAATTAATAAACGGTTTATTAAAACAGTTGCTGAATCGGCGGTTCGTCCTGCGCCAAATAAAAGGTTTTTAGGTATGAAGGTTAAACTGTGGAAGTATATGGCAGCGGGAGAAAATCCTAAAACTAAACTTGGAAAGTGGCTTAAAAAAACTGGGGAAGCTCCTGTTTTGCTCAGTAGCGTTAAGCCGGGGGTTACAAAATCAATAATTGATGCTAAATTGTTTAACATTGGAATTTTCAAAAGTCATTCTGAATCCAAAATCGTTGAAAAGAAGCATACAGCCAAAATAATATACACGAGCCACATTCATAAACCATACATTGTTAAAGAACTTATTTTTTCTATTTCAGGGGATAGTTTAAATCACGTTATATTTCCTGAAAAAGATAAATCAATAATTAGGCGCGGTGAAGATTATAATCTTGATAAACTTAAAGGCGAAAGGTCAAGAATCGATGCGATATTAAAAAACAATGGGTATTTCTACTTCAGCCCTGATTATTTACTTTTTAAAGCCGACACTTCAGACGCAGATCAAAATGTAACTTTAAAATTAACGTTAAAAGACAGTATTCCGAAAAAAGCACTAACTGCTTATCGCGTTAACAATGTGTATATCAATCAGAACTATTCTTTAGATGGTGATTCGGCAGAAGGTGTGAACAACACAGTAAGATATCAGAATGTGGTGTTTTTTGGGAAAGAAACTGAAATGGCAGTAAGACCAAAGGTGATTTTAAGATCGGTTTACCTGAAAAAAAATGAGATATTTTCAAGGTTAAATCAAAATATCACCCTGAACCGTCTCATGTCAATGGGTAATTTCAAATTGGTTCAGATTAAATTTTCCGACAAGGGGGCGCCAGGTTTATTAGACGTAAATATTTTAATGACACCAATGCCAAAACGCACCTTCAGTGCAGAAATTGATCTGGTTTCAAAATCAAATAATTATACCGGGCCAAGAATGAATTTAAGTCTTCTTAACAGAAATTCCTTTAACGGGGCCGAATTGGTGAATCTTAATCTGGCCGGATCATTTGAGGCTCAACTGAGTGGGCAAGAAAAAAATTTGTATTCATATTCAATTAATCCTCAGCTTGAATTGACTTTTCCACGTTTTCTTGTTCCGTTCACTTTAAAGAGAACAAACAGCATCTATGTTCCAAAAACACGTTTTTTGCTTTCTTATAATTATTTGAAAAGGGTTAACTATTTTGATATGAGCACCTTCCGGTTCGTCTATGGTTATAAGTGGAAAGAAGATATCCGTAAAGAACATGAATTGAATCCAATAGACGTAGGTTATACAACTGTCGGGAACAAATCAACTGTATTCACGGATTTGCTGGCTTCCAACCCGTTTCTGAAAAAAAGCTACCAAGAGCAATTTATTGCAGGTGGAAGTTATTCGTTTACGTATAATGAGCAGGTATTGCCAGAGAAAAAGATGCAATACTTCTTTCATCTGACTTCAGAGTTTGCCGGAAATGTATTTTCTTTGGCAAAGATTATTGGTGGCGCAAAAATATCATCTGAAAATCCTTCAAGAATAGCTGGGTCTATATACTCACAATTCGCAAAACTAAGTATCGATGCCCGTGGCTTTTATAATTTCAGAGATAAAAACAAATTGGCAATCCGGTTTTTTGCAGGGGTAGCCAAACCATTTGGAAATTCTTCAATTTTGCCTTACATCAGACAATTTTTCAGTGGGGGGCCTAATAGTATCCGCGCTTTTAGAATTAATTCGGTAGGTCCGGGCACCTATTTCCAGAATAATGTTAATAACGGGTTTTTACAATTGGGAGGTGATATTAAACTGGAAATGAATACTGAGTACCGTTTTAATATTTATCGCTATTTTAAAGGGGCACTCTTTGTTGATTCCGGAAATGTATGGTTACTAAAATCAAATCCTGCAAATTTGGGAACCCCGTTTATGTTTTCCAAATTTATGGATGAGTTCGCTGTGGGAGCAGGTTTTGGATTAAGAGTTGACATTTCCTTTTTCATTTTACGTTTCGATTTGGCTATGCCATTACGCAAACCATGGCTCGAAGAAAATCACAGATGGGTTACTAATCAAATCAATTTTGGAAATTCATTATGGAGAAGGGAGAACCTGATTTTAAATGTAGCAATTGGATATCCTTTTTAAGCTTTGCCTGGGAAATATGTTTTAATAGCAACACTGTCAATCGCTTTCATTACACTTATTTTCCCCTTAACTAAGCGTGGAGATATTTTTGGATTCAGCCCTCTCAGCCTTTCAACTTATTTATTTTTGAGTTTAATGTGTGAAAGATATAACTATTTTTAATATTTGTGTAACAATTCCCACAACATATGCCGGTATCTTTATGCAATTGCAGATTTACCCTGTATGGTCATTGAGCGATTATATTATAAATGTTCACATTCCGATAAGATGGAATTAATAACCTCCAATAGATATGAAATTAAAAATTAAGCATTTAACAGTATTACTGGTATTGATTATATCCTCTGTAATATTTGTAAAACAGACTGAAGCACAGCAGAATAATGTCAGTTTTCAGGTTTTCTATGATGAGTTAAGCCCTTACGGTCAATGGATCGACTATCCCAACAGGGGTTATGTATGGATTCCGGATGCCGGACCTGACTTCGCACCTTATTCAACAGCAGGATATTGGATATTGACTGACTTTGGCTGGACATGGGTATCGGATTATGAATGGGGTTGGGCCCCTTTTCATTATGGTCGCTGGGACTACGATAATTATTATGGCTGGTTCTGGGTACCGGATAATGAGTGGGGCCCGTCATGGGTGAACTGGAGAAGAGCTGATGGTTATTACGGCTGGTCACCGATGGAACCGGGAATGAGTATTAGTCTTAGTTTTGGCAGGCGATACGATCGTAATAACGATCATTGGATGTTCGTAAGGGACAGGGATTTTGAAAGACACGACATAAACCGCTATTCGGTTAATCGCGCTGAGCACACTTCGATTATTAGAAATTCCACTGTTATAAACACAACCTATATAGATAATAACCGGCACTCAACTTATATCACCGGACCGGACAGGCAGGATTTACAAAAAATCACGGGAAGAAAAATCAAGCCTGTAGCTATCAGGGACAACAGCAAACCGGGACAAGATATGAATAATGGGCGATTACATATTTACAGACCACAGATAGATAAAGTCAGTGGTAATGAACGCAAATCTGTGCCAACAAAAATCACTAACATTATGGATGTGAAGCGACCTTCAGAAAGAAATGCAACAACCCCACCTGTTAAGGTTAATCCATCGGATAATAATGCAGGGGGACGGCAACCGAATAGAGAAAAGTCTAAGAATAACAATGCACAGCCCACACAACAGCCACGGAATAATACCCCTGCCGATAATAACAGAATGCAACAGCAACAACAGCAGCAACAGCCCCAGCAACAAGAGGAAAAACGTCAACAGCAATCACAACAGCAACAGCAACAACAGCAGCAGCAGCAGGAAAAACGTCAACAGCAGCAACAGCAGGAAAAGCTTCAGCAGCAGCAGCAACAAGAGGAAAAACGTCAACAGCAATCACAACAGCAACAGCAACAACAGAAACAGCAGCAGGAAAAACGTCAAGAGCAACAGCAGCAACAACAGCAGCAGAAGCAGCAACAGCAGCAGGAACAACGTCAACAGCAGCAGGAACAACGTCAGCAGCAACAGCACCAACAGCAGCAGCAACAGAAGCAGCAGCAACAACAGCAGCAATCGCAAAAGCAGGAGCAACGTCAACAGCAGCAACAGCAACGTCAGCAGCAACGTCAGGAAAAACAGCAACCGGGTAATGCTACTCCTCAAAATCCAAGGAAAGAACAACAAAATGAATCAAAAAATTAAAAAAGAAATGATTAACAATTTAATATGTTGATCATTACCAAAAAGACAGTTTTTGTACTGCATAAGGTATGGCTTTCTTTTTTAATTTATAGTTGTTTAGTTATCAATAGTTTTGCCCAACAAGTAGCCTTTTCCGAAGATATTATGGTGAAAAATTTTTACGCCATCAATCATCAACCGCTTTTTTGGTTTTCTTGTGTTCAAAACATTAAAAGGGCAAATGAATGGCTCATGATGATTGAATCAGCTGATAATTTGGGGCTTATTTCTGACAAACTCCAATCTGACCAGATCAGAGTTGCATTATTAAGCAATAATTCCATTGGTAATATCTATAAAGAGCAAAGAGACAGGCAAATAACAGGTATAATATTAAATTTCATCAAAAATCTGCAGGAAGGCAGTATCCATTTGGATTATGACGAAGTTCGTGTCTCCCGGGATTCTGTTTATATTAATCAGTTGCTGAATTCAAAACCCCATGAGCCGGTCTCCAAAATAGTATCAAGACTCGATTGTAAAGATCATGATTATGTAGTTTTGAAAAAATATTTATGTGATTCCGTCACTGCCAGCGAGACATTGAGATATAAAAAAGTTGCAATTTCAATGAACTACTTAAGGTATTTAGCAGTTAATCATCAACCGGAACGTATTGTTGTGAATATCCCGGAAGCCGAAGCAAGATATTACAGGCATGATCTCCTCAAGGTGAAAATGCGAACTGTAGTGGGCAAGAAGAAAACCCCAACACCTACTGTTGCATCTTATATAACTGATGTTGTAACATTTCCCCAATGGAATGTACCTTATTCTATTGCGGTAAAGGAAATTTTACCCAGGATGCAAAAAAACGAGAATTGGCTGGAGCAGAATAATTTTGATTTACTAGATGCCAAAGGAAATGAAATTGATGAATCTGAGCTGAACTGGAAGGATTATAATGAAAAAAACTTCCCCTATTTTTTCCGTCAAACATCCGGGAATGACAATGATCTGGGTACAATCAAATTTAATTTGCAAAACCCATTCAGCATCTTTTTACACGCAACAAGCAGACAAGGATCATTCTCAAAAGATTACAGATTTTTAAGTCACGGTTGTATCAGGTTGGAAAAACCATATGAACTTGCTGAACAATTACTGCGTAGAGAAATTAACTTTAAAAAATTAAAGAAGGTTAAAAAAGATACCCAATCAAAAACACTGAAGCTACCCGATAAAATTCCGGTCTTTATTATTTACATGCCAGTAGTGGTTAATGGTAAAAAAATTACTCTTCTTCCTGATGCTTATGAGTTAATTAAGTAAGGATGAGTTGAAAATGTAATTTTTATCGGGACTAAATATAAAAAGGCAGGTTCCTCCTTTTATGGTTTCAATAATGCTTTTGTTTTGATCCGGAGGAAGTGCGGGACACCCTAAACTCCTGCCGAGCCTTCCATATTTCATAATAAAATTCTCAGTAGCATAATTGGCTCCATGGATAATAATTGCCCTTTTAAAAGCATGATCATTAAATCCTTTTTCAACACCCTCAATCATTAACGAAAAGCCGGTATGGGATCCGATAACAGGGTTTGATGTGATATAAAAGCCCAGACTACTTTTTAAAGAACCTTCATCGTTTGAGAAATACCTGGCATACTCTTCACCTGTCTTCCTGCCATGTGCAACTAATGAATTAAACAATAGTTTTTTGTTTTTCAAATCAATGACATACAAACGCTTCTTGTTACTCGATTGCGAATAGTCAGCGATGGTTACAATATTCGGGTTCTGCAATTTACCATTTGATTCAAGTTTTTTTAATCCTTTGATGGCCAGATCAAAAATATTTCTATTCAGGCCGGTCTCAGCTAATTTCACGACATCATAAATATCATCACTGAGTACTTTAAATGCATTGTTTGTAACACGCCCCGCCATTCGGGCGCTATTTACTATGGGCAACAGAAGAAATAACAGACATGTTACTAATAGTTTCATTTGGTAAAGGTATTATAATAATTAGCGAAACCTAAATTTTACATATATGAGCAAAGTGTGAAAGGTGTAACTCTTTTACGGAATTGTGTAACGCTTAACTGCAAACCAAATGCCACCTTTGTACAATGAATATTTTTCACAAATAGAATTTAACATCATGAACACAACAGAATTAAAAGGAAACTGGAACGAGATTAAAGGCAAACTCAAACAGAAATTTGCAGTGTTGACCGACAATGACTTTATATTTGATGAAGGCAGGAAGGATGAGATGTTGGGAAAACTTCAAATCACTCTCGGCAAAACAAAAGAAGAATTGCACAGGATTATCGGTGATCTTTAATCACCAACTTAATTTTAAAAGTCATCGTTTATCGGAAATCGCTGAACAGTGACTTTTAAAACTTAATCTCTTAATCATGAAAAAAATTACTCCTGTTTTATTAGCTGCACCTAATCTTCGTAAAGCAAAGGAGTTTACAATTAAAATCAGCGAAAAGACAATTGCAAAAACGAATGAGGCAGGCAATTTTTTGACAGATGTAGCAGATTTTTCCCTATTTATAACCCGTATTGTAAGTGCAACATTTTCTCGCAACTTTGAATTCAGGGAATTTTTGCGCCAGTGTTTTCAGATCGGATATAAATCATTACCCCTTATTTCAGTAACGGGGATAATTATGGGATTAGTGCTTACCATTCAATCGCGGCCATCACTTGTTGATTTCGGGGCAGTTTCATTACTTCCCGGAATGGTGGCTGTGTCCCTTATCAGGGAAATGGGACCAGTTATTACTGCATTGATTTGTGCAGGGAAAATAGGTTCCGGTATGGGGGCAGAGTTAGGTTCAATGAAAGTTAGTGAACAAATTGAAGCTATGGAAGTATCTTCCACAAATCCAATACGGTTCCTGGTTGTTACAAGGGTTTTGGGAGCAACGCTTATGATACCGATATTAATTTTATATGCTGATGCGCTTGGTATATTAGGAAGCTGGGCAGGCGCAAATATTAAAGGGGATGTATCATTTGTTTTATTTTTCTCACAGGCGTTCAGCCATATTGAGTTCATTGATTTTTTGCCAGCTGTTATAAAATCATTTTTCTTCGGGGCAGTAATCGGATTAGTAGGATGCTATAAAGGATACTATGCAGGGCGGGGAACAGAAAGTGTGGGTATTGCGGCAAATTCGGCAGTAGTGCTTTCATCATTACTTGTGATAATTGTAGATCTGATTGCTGTACAAATTACTGATATGCTTTAATGATTTGAAAATTAACAAGTTTAAAGATCTGTAGATTATGAATGATGCCAAAACAGCAACAATTTCCACTGCCACTTTAAATAGCAGCAATCAGGTTATCAAAATAAATAATCTCAGGAAAAGTTTTGGCAATCAGCGCGTATTAAGAGATGTTTCATTTCAACTTTTTAATGGTGAAAACCTTGTGGTGCTTGGGAAGTCGGGCTCAGGAAAATCGGTCCTGATTAAATGTATCGCTGGTTTATTAAATCCTGATGGAGGTACAATTAATGTTCTTGGAGAAAATGTTAACGCCTTAAACAGTGATGGTTTAAGTGAATTGAGAAAGAAAATTGGCTTTCTTTTTCAGAGCGGGGCACTTTATGATTCCATGACGGTTAAACAAAATCTGGAATTTCCCTTACTGAGAATTAGAAAGAACCTTACCCCAAAAGAAATAAGCCAAAAGATAAAGGAAGTACTTGAAAATGTGGGTTTGTCTGATACCTTAAATAAAATGCCATCGCAATTGTCCGGTGGAATGCGCAAGCGAATAAGCCTGGCCAGAACAATTGTTGTTGATCCCTTAATAATGCTTTATGATGAACCTACAACTGGCCTTGACCCGGTAACGTCAGATGAGATAAGTTCACTCATTAATGAAGTTCAAAAAAAATACAAAACTTCTTCTATTATCATCACACATGATATTGAATGTGCCCGATTGACGGCTGACCGCGTTATTATGTTGCAGGATGGCGAGGTTTATCTGGAAGGGTGTCTGGAAAAATTTGAAAAGTCGGATGATAGCTTAATCAAATCATTCTTTAAATAATTAAAACAAAAAAATATGGAAGCACACACAGATAAATTTAAGGTGCGGTTAGGGCTTTTTATTGCAGTAGGGTTGGCAATTTTTGTCTTTGCCATATTTATAATCGGAAAGCAAAAGAATTTATTTAATCCTGTTTTTAAACTTACTTCAACTTTTTATAATGTAAGCGGATTACAGGTTGGAAATAATATTCGCTTCTCAGGAATTAATGTCGGTACTGTTGACAACATCAGCATTATTAACGATTCAACAGTACAGGTACTTATGTTGATCAAAAAAGATGTCCGGCAATTTATTAAATCGGATTGTGAAGTGGCAATAGGATCAGAAGGACTTATCGGTGACCGGATTTTAGTAATTACCCAGGGTAGCAATGATGCTCCTCTGGCCATCGATGGACAACAGCTATTGTCAAAAGAGCCGGTTGAAACCGATGCTATAATGGAAAGCTTGCAGGTAACAGCAGGTAATGCAGAAATAATTACTCAGGAACTTGCTCAGATAATGGTGAAAATTAACGGTGGAAATGGAACACTTGGCCGTTTAATTCAGGATACTACCATTGCACAGAATCTAAATCAGACCATCGTAAATCTTAAAAAGAGTTCCAAAGGATTGGGCGAAAATATGGAGGCAGCGAAACATAATTTCCTTTTCAGAGGCTATTTTAAGAAGAAAGAAAAAGAAGCGAAACAAAAGGCGGAGGATAAAAAAGTAAATGATGAGAAGCAGTAAGAAATAAGTTTCTGAAGTGCCTGGAGTGACTAAAGTACTTAAAGTGCCTAAAGTGACTAAAGTACTTAAAGTGCCTAAGGTGCCTGAAGTGCCTAAAGTACTTAAAGTGCCTAAAGTACTCCAAGTACTCCAAACTCCAAGTACTTTAGGCACTCCAGGCACTCCAATTACTTCATTTGTGAAATATTTCAAAAATGGCAGAAGCAAATGTGGTTCAAAAATACTCTCCTCTTTTTTTTCATTTCTTTTATTTCCGGTGATTTTGCGCATGCCCAGGAAGGTTCTTTCAAAAAAGATTCAACCCATCTTTATAAGAATATTGAGACCTATTCGAAAAAAAACAAGTTTACTAAATTTATGCACTCCTTGGTTTTTAAACCAACTGCTGTTAAAGGGGCAAAAAGGGAAAGATATAAGAAGCTAATAGTCAAACCATATAGCGACTTCGAAGGGAAAACAATCCGGCATATAAATGTAGAAACGCTTGATCCGTTTGGTTTTACAATAGCTGATTCAATTGCAGCTTCTCCAAATTTTTTATCAAAAACCGCGAATAGACTTCATATAAAATCACAGCCAATTACCATTCGCAATCTTTTGTTGATCAGGCAGAACCAGGTATTCGATTCATTACTTGTGAAAGAATCTGAACGACTGGTACGTAGCATGAATTATATAAATGACGTTTCGTTTTACATCAAATCCACTGCAGCAAACTCAGACTCAGTTGATATTTTTATCCGGGCATTGGATATCTGGAGTATTTATCCCAGAGGTTCCGCCTCTACTTCTGAAATTACAGCTGATCTGACTGACCAGAATTTTTTGGGATTGGGCCATACATTCCAAAATATCTATTCCCGTGATTATGTAAAAAGGAATAATTCCTTTATTACAAATTATTCAATACCAAATATCAGGAACACTTATATTCGTACAACTTTACATTTCGATATTTTGGGTAGTGAAAACTATTACAGGAGTTTAATCTTTGATCGTCCGTTTTTTTCACCATTTGCAAAATGGGCGGCAGGGGTAATTTTTTCCCAGCAATTTACTCAGGATTCGGTTCGGACAAGCGATTCACTTTTCATTCCACAACGAATTAAATTTAACGTCCAGGATTATTGGGCAGGAAATGCGATACAGCTATTCAAAGGCAATTCGGAATATAATCGTACGACTAATTTTATTTCTGCGATCCGTTTTTTACGAATACAATATCTTGAAAAGCCAACAGATTTGCTTGACACTATAAACAGATTTTCCAATGAAATTTTTTACCTTGCCAGCGTTGGTATCTCCAGCCGCAGATACGTACAGGATAAATTTATTTTTAAATTCGGAATTACTGAAGATGTTCCAATAGGAAAAGTTTTTAGCTTGACGAGTGGCTATCAGATAAGAAATAATGACAAACGCCTCTATTTGGGTGCACGTTTTTCATTTGGTAACTATAATTCGTGGGGATACCTTGCCTCTAATTTAGAATTCGGAACATTTTTTAAGGCCTCAAAACCTCAGCAGGGAGTTATATCTGGTAGTATTAATTATTTTACTGGATTGTTTGAAATAGGGAAATGGAAGTTCAGACAATTTGTAAAACCACAGGTTACCATCGGCATAAACCGATTTTCATACGACAGTTTGACGATCAATCAAGGTTATGGACTGCCTGGATTTAACAGCCCCGGATTGTCGGGAAGCAAACGGCTATTAATTACTTTACAGACACAGTCATACGCGCCGCTGAACCTTTTCGGATTCCACTTTGGGCCATTTCTCACCTGCTCTCTTGGTATGCTCGGCGATTCCTCAACCGGATTTAGAAACAGCAAGGTGTATACACAAATCGGGCTGGGCGTTTTAGTAAAAAATGAGAACCTGGTTTTTAACGCCTTTCAAATATCAATTGTTTTTTATCCATCCATTCCCGGCATGGGACAAAATGTTTTCAAAACTAACTCATTCCTTACAACTGATTTTGGTTTCAGAGATTTCGAAATCGGAAAACCCGGAATCGTGGCATTTCAATAATAATGTGTGAATTATGCAAAATAATTAATTAGTTGTGTAACACTGCATACCTCAAAGCGGCCCAACTTTGTTTCAATATTATTAACTCAAAAAAATCAAAATGAAAAGATCATTTTACACTATTTCTTTGCTTTCTTTAATTCTTGGCTTGTCATTTTCATCATGTGTGTCAAGTAAAAAATTTAAAGCTTCTGAAGCCAGGGTTGGTCAGCTACAGGATGATAATGCCAAAACACTTGGAAAATTGAAGGATTGCAATGCTCAGGTTAAAAATCTCAATGAACAGAAGGAATCGTTACTGAACGAAAATACCCTGGTTCAAAATGATTTGAAGTCACTCTCATCCCAATCAAAAATGACGATTGCAGATCAGGCAAAAAGGTTAAAAAATCTTCAGGATATGATTCAGGCACAAAGGGATATCATGGCAAAACTTAAAAATTCAATAGCCGATGCTCTGATGAATTATAAAACCGATGAGTTATCAGTTTATATTAAAGATGGTAACGTTTATGTTTCACTGGCGGAAAAACTGCTTTTCAAATCGGGGAGCGATGTTGTTGACCCTAAAGGGAAAGAGGCGTTAAAATCTCTTGCCCAGGTGCTTAACAACACTGGAGAAATTAGTGTCATGATTGAAGGCCATACTGATAATGTCCCCATCAAAACTCAATTATTTAAAGATAATTGGGATCTGAGCACAGCAAGAGCCACATCTATTGTACGTATTTTGACTAAAGACAATGACTTTGATTCAGGTCGTATAACCGCCTCAGGCAGAGGCGAATTTCACCCGGTACAAACGAATGACACAGCAGAAGGACGCGCCGGAAACCGCAGAACTGAAGTAATTCTGTCCCCTGACATGAAAGAGCTTTATAAACTATTGTATCAGAAAGATTAAGATGAAAACATTAAAATTAGTTGTGTTTGGAATAGCACTGTTTTTTGCAGGTGCAGCACAGGCACAAGTCTCTATCCGCCTTAATATTGGATCTCCGCCTTCGTGGGGTCCGGTTGGATACGGTGAAGCACGGTATTACTATCTGCCCGATGTGGAGGCTTATTATGATGTTCAAACATCAATGTTTATTTATTATGAAGGAAGATCATGGGTTCATAGAACATACCTTCCCCGGCGATACAGAAATTATGACTTGTATGGCGGATATAAAGTAGTGATGAATGACTACCATGGCAAAACACCTTATGCTCAATTCAATATGCACAAAAGGCAATATGCGAGAGGATACCACCAGGAAGCTCAAAGAACTATAGGTGACCGACCGGGAAGAGGAAATTCAGGCTCCGGAAATTATCGTAAAACGAGTCAGGAGTATAACGGACATGGCAGTGAAGTTGGTAAAAATGATAAACGAAACGATGATAACAGTTATGACAGAAAAGGTAATAAGAAAAATGATCGTGGTAATAGAAAAGATAAAGGGAAATAGCTAAATAAGTAAAATTGACAGAAAATATTTAATAACTAATAATAAATTCAAAAATGAGAACAAAATTTTTCACATCATTATGTCTCCTTATACTCTTGGGGACCAATTTGTCGGCACAGAATAGCTCTTATTCTGAAAAATATGGTAATACCCTTAATTTAGGGTTAGGCATCGGATATTATGGATATATTGGACATACACTTCCTGTTTTCAATATTAATTATGAATTTGGTTTAGCAAATAATTTCACTTTAGCCCCATTTGCGACTTTTTATACCTACCACCAGAAATACTATCGAGAAACGGTCATCCCATTGGGCGCAAAAGGAACGTATTATTTTGATGATATATTAGGGGCTAATTCAGACTGGGATTTTTATCTGGCAGGTTCACTGGGATTTTCAATAATTAACTCATCATGGGATAATGGCTATTCAGGTGACAGATCTTACTACCACAGTGCAAATCCTTTATTCCTTGATATTCATGCGGGAGCTGAATACCATTTAAGCAGGAAAATGGGCATATTTCTTGACCTGTCTTCCGGTGTATCAACATTAGGTATCGCCTTTCATTAGTCTTTTTCTAAATAAGCATCTGAAAATTGATGTTATTACATATTGCGAATGCTTCGGAAAATATTCCGGAGCATTTTTTATTATTTTTGCAGGAATAATATAGTAGTATGTTTGAGAATCTTGATCAGCCTTATCCGTTTAATAATAATTTTAAGCACAATGTGAAAACCATCGGATTGGTTGGTATGGGATTTGTATTATTAGTACTTTATTTTCAGCCGTTTGGTATTAATTTTCTTCGGTCGGAGCATGACGGTTATTTTGTTTTGGGGGCAGGAATAATAAGTGCAGGGGCTCTATTTGCGAATACTATTATTCTGCCCGGAATCATGCCGAAGATTTTTGACCCAACTAAGTGGACGATCAGGATGGAGTTGGTTTGGAATGTTTGGCTATTTAGTAATCTGTTTGTGATATTTTCGTTTATGGCATGGTTTGTCAAACAGATTCAATTCTCCGAATTGCCAATTTTCAGGACCGGGGCCCTGGCTTTGCTGCCTCTTGTCCTGTTTAATCTGATCAACTATAATCATTCTCTCAAGGATAAGATGGTGAGTGTTATTGACAATAGCCGTAAACACTGGTTCAGGGACGAAAAATCTGAGGTTGTTACAAGTTTTGACTTAAATATTGTCGCCGAGAATGGTAAAGATTTTTTTTCAGCCAAATCAGATGATATTCTTGTTTTTCACTCCTCAGGTAATTATATCGAAATTTATTGGCTCGACAATCAGATCAGCAGGAAGAAGTTGTTCCGGCAGTCCTTCACTGTCGTGGAGAAATACCTGAATGATAAACCTGAATTTGTTAAGTGCCATCGCTGCTGGATAGTCAATCTCTCGAAGATTGAAACGCTGACGGGAAATTCCAAAGGTTATTTTGTAGGAATCAGTATGCTTGGTTTTAAAGTGCCCGTCTCACGAAATAATTTTGCTTCATTCCGTAAGTTGATGTCCCTCAGTTAAACACAGTATAATGTAAAATATGACAATTGGCAGGCATTAATATCTGGAATGGATTTCCGCAATTTTTATGTTTGAATATATTTAAATCTTTCATTATTTCGTTTCCGGTAGCTTTCTCATTCCATTTTTCGTTCAGGTTCCTAAATGCACAGTGGTTTTCATCCCAGGAAGAGGTGCATTTCATCCCATATTTCAGTAATTGTGCCCTATTTATGCCGAATATACCATATTTAATCTCAGAATAATAATAGTGATTATAATTGTAGCCTATATTAAAACTTTAGAGGTACGCCTCATGGACACTGGTCTGTAAAAATTTAATCTTGGTATGAAAATGAAAAATCTTAACATTGGAGGTTTAAAAATCAAACTACCTATTATTCAAGGCGGTATGGGTGTTGGAATATCTTTGTCCGGACTTGCATCAGCTGTTGCCAATGAAGGTGGGGTAGGGGTCATTTCACCTGCAGGAATTGGGTTCTTATATAAAAAACACTCGACTGATTATCTTAAAAATAGCATTTTCGGACTTACTGAAGAAATAAGGAAAGCGAGGGAGAGAACCAAAGGAATTATTGGTGTTAACATAATGGTGGCTTTATCCAATTATGCTGACATGGTCATTACATCTGTCAGGGAAGGGGTTGATATTATTTTTTCCGGAGCAGGTTTGCCGCTGGACCTGCCAAAATACCTGACTAAGGACTCAAGGACACGTCTGGTCCCTATTGTGTCCTCTGCAAGGGGGGCTGCACTGATATGCAACAAGTGGAAGTCGAACTACGACTATTTGCCCGATGCAATTGTAGTTGAAGGACCTAAGGCAGGAGGGCACCTTGGCTTCAAGGTTGAGCAGATTGAAGATGAGAATTTTAAACTTGAGAAAATTATTCCTGAGGTTATTGCCGTGGCTAAAGAGATTGGGGATCGAAATGATTGCGTTATTCCGGTTATTGCCGCGGGTGGTATTTATACAGGTGAAGATATTGAAAAATTTTTAATGATGGGTGCTGCCGGAGTCCAGATGGGTACCCGGTTTGTTACAACAGTTGAATGTGATGCTTCCGATAAATTCAAACAAGCCTATCTTGATGCTTGCGAGACTGATGTCCGGATTATCAGGAGTCCGGTTGGAATGCCGGGGAGAGCTATTTCCAGCGAATTTTTAGACGAGGTAGAGGCAGGTACAAAGCAACCTAAGGTTTGCCCTGTAAATTGTATCAGGACCTGCGATATTAATACAGCCCCTTATTGTATTATTGCTTCACTAACAGCAGCTCTAAAGGGAAATTTCAAGCATGGATATGCCTTTGCCGGCAGTAATGTATGGAGAAATGATAAAATTGTGACAGTAAAGGAATTGTTCTCAACCCTGGTACACGAATTTAACGAATATCAGAGAAAGGTTGCCCCTGCACTGACGTAATTGAACATCTCTGTCAAAGAAATTACAAAAGATGAACCAGTTTAAATGTTCATCTTTTTTCTTTATAATTGTGCTATTGAATGCAGGTACCAGTAACCAACTTAAGCATTTGTTTATGTGTTAGTTGTGTTTCCAATCCGGCTTCATAAACTTTTCGGAAGGTTTATGTTGAACAGAAAAAATTATTCTTTCGCTTTTTGTCAGGCTCCAGAAGTCTACTTTTCTCCCATAAAGATTTTCGTAACGAGATAATAAATAGAAATATCATATTACAAATCATGAATTATTTTCATCTTACAAAAAAAACATTACTTCCTGTTATTTTATTATTGCTTGGGGGTATATTGAATTCAAATGCACAGGATGTTCAGTCCCAGGCTATAAAGTTTGGCAGAGTATTAAATTTGATCCAGAGTTTTTATGTGGATACCATAAATATAAATAAACTGACAGAGAATACCTTGTCTGAGATGCTTTCAACGCTGGATCCTCATTCTATTTATATTTCAAAGGATGAAGTGATGGAGATGAATCAGCCATTGGAAGGAAATTTTGAAGGAATCGGGATATCCTTCAATATTTATCAGGATACGCTGATGGTGATGACAACAATCCCTGGGGGACCTTCAGAGCAGGTTGGTTTAAGGCCCGGAGACCGGATTGTAAAGGTCGATGGCAAGAATATTGTCGGAATAGGGCTAAAAACTCAGGATGTATATAAATTGTTAAGGGGTCCGAAAGGGACGAAGGTAAATCTTATAATTACTCGAAAAGTTGAACTTGCCCCGCTTGAATTTACAATTGTACGCGATAAAATTCCAATATTCAGCCTTGATGCCTCTTTTATGTTGAATAAAAATACAGCTTACATCAAACTGAATAAATTTGCAGCAACTACAATAGAAGAGTACAAAGAAGCCATGAAGCTGCTTCATACGAGAGCCAAAGTTGAAAATCTTGTTTTAGATTTACGTGGTAATGGCGGTGGATTTCTCGGGGCAGCATATGATCTTGCCAATCAATTTCTTGAAGAAAAAAAATTAATTGTCTATACCGAGGGTTCTCATAGTCCTCGCAGGGATTATTTCTCAACCACCCGCGGTGAATTTATTCAGGGAAATCTTATTGTTCTTATTGACGAAGGATCAGCTTCAGCCTCTGAGATTGTCGCGGGGGCAATTCAGGACTGGGACAGAGGAGTCCTTATCGGCCGTCGTTCATTCGGTAAAGGACTTGTGCAGCAACCTTTCCCACTAAATGATGGTTCAGTTGTAAGATTAACGACTGCCCATTATTTTACGCCTGCAGGAAGAAACATTCAAAAACCTTATAAAGATGATATTAAAAATTACAGAAACGAATACTTTAAAAGGTTCCGGAATGGGGAAATGTTTAATAAGGACAGCATAGCATTCCCGGATTCATTAATGATTAAAACACTGGTTACCAAACGTAAAGTGTATGGCGGAGGAGGTATCATGCCCGATATTTTTATACCTCTGGATACTTCAATGTATTACCGTTATTTCAATAATCTGGTTCGGAAAAATGTTTTATTTCCGTTTGTTATTGGATTTATAGATAAGGACAGGGAACAACTCAAAACTCGTTACAGTTCTGCATTAGATTTTAAGGCTAACTTTCATGTTAATAAAGCGATGATGGACGAATTGATTAAAGCCGGAGAAAAGGCTGGGATAAAGCGGGATGATGAGAGCCTGGAGGTATCGGGACTGATTATTCAAAGACAGATGAAAGCACTTATAGCCAGGGATATATATGACACAGGAGCTTATTTTCAAATTATGATAGAAGATGATAAAGAGGTCTCTAAAGCATTGGAAATACTTTCGGATCAAAAAGGGTTCAATAACTATCTGAATAAGTAAAACGATTATTGTTGAATTGTTCTATTCGTTTAAAAAGTTGAATATGAATGCTTTTATTGACTGGACTTTTTCACACAACATTGAACTTTTTGCAACTTTCTTCGGAGTAATTTATATATTGTTCTCAATTCGTCAGCATATATTTACCTGGCCGACAGGAATAATCACTTCACTTCTTTATTGCTGGGTATTCTTCGATGCAAAATTTTATGCCGGGATGTCACTTCAATGTTACTATGTAATCATAAGTGGGTATGGTTGGTGGAATTGGCGGCATGGTGGACGAAACGGTTCAGATTCAAAAAAGCTTCAGGTTAGTTTTACCAACACAAAACTCTGGACCGGGTTGTTCTTTTTAAACGTATTTTTGACTTTGCTAATTTACTATATTTTAGGTAAATATACTGATTCACCACTACCATTCGGGGATGCTCTTACTACCTCTCTCAGCATTATCGCTACCTGGATGCTTGCACGTAAGAAAATAGAACATTGGTTAATATGGATTTTTATTGATCTTGTTTGTATTATGTTATATTTGTACAGAGGCCTTTATCCAACTGCTTTCCTTTTTATGATTTACACCATAATGGCAGGTATCGGATTTTATGAATGGCGCAAAGAGACCGAAAAAATGCCATGTTAAGCGAAAAGAAAATCAGACGTATTGTAATCACCGGACCTGAGTCTACAGGGAAAACTGAATTGGCACAAGCCCTGGCTTATAAACTGAATGCAGTCTGGGTACCCGAGTATGCAAGGTATTATATTGAGAATCTCAGGCGGCCCTATACATACGACGATGTTATTCAGATAGCACGTTATCAGGTTGTTCAGGAAGCAGAATATGCCTCGAAGGCAGAGCAAGGGATACTAATTTTTGATACATGGCTGATTATTACGAAAGTATGGCTGGATATTGTTTTTGGTGGTTCACCTTCCTGGATTTCTGATCACATAATGTCTTCAAAAATTGACCTGTTTTTGGTATGTGCCACCGACCTGCCGTGGATAGCAGATTCAGTAAGGGAAAACGGTGGTGATAAAAGAGAAAGGTTATTTGAACTGTATTGCAAGGAGATTCGTTCTTTTGGTTTCAGCTTTGAAATTATCCGGGGCCTGGGTGAACGCAGAACCGCGAACGCTATAAAAGCACTTTCCGGACACGGTTTGAACCAATAGACTATATTGATTGTTTATTATTATTGAAATTCGGAACTTTGGATTAAGATTTAAAAATCATATACAGATATTATGAAGATTGCAGAAAGTATTACAGACCTTATTGGTCGTACTCCGATGGTAAGGCTGAAACGAATGACAGAAGGGTTCGATTGTGAAGTTATTGTAAAGTTGGAATCTCAGAATCCAGGTGGCTCAGTTAAGGACAGGTTGGGATTTGCAATGATAGAAGCAGCAGAAAAGAGAGGATTTATCAGTAAGGACACTGTAATTATTGAACCAACCAGCGGTAACACCGGTGTCGGGCTTGCATTTGTATGTGCGGCCAGGGGATATACTCTGAAAATTGTAATGCCTGACTCGGTAAGTGTTGAAAGGAGAATGATTGTCCAGGCATATGGCGGGGAAGTAATACTCACGCCGGGTAAAGAAGGCATGAAAGGTGCAATTGCAAAAGCCGAAGAGATTCATCAGAATACTCCCGGAAGTTTCATTCCTTCCCAGTTTGACAATCCTGCCAATCCTGAGATACATCGTAAAACAACGGCAATTGAGATTTGGGAAGATACTGGCGGTAAGGTAGATATTTTTGTTGCCGGTTCCGGGACTGGTGGAACAATTACAGGAGTATCTGAGGTGCTTAGATTAAAAAAGCCATCATTCTATTCTGTAGTAGTTGAACCTGAAGATTCACCTGTTTTATCCGGAGGAGCACCGGGCCCTCATAAAATTCAGGGATTGGGTCCTGGTTTTGTACCAAAGGTCCTGAATACTTCATCGTACGACGAGATTATTAAAGTCTCTGCTGTTGATGCATTTGAAACTGCACGAAAATTGGCCAGTCTGGAAGGAATTTTCTGTGGCATCTCTGCCGGAGCTAATGTTTATGCTGCCATTCAGGTAGCCAAACGTCCTGAGAATAAAGGGAAAATGATTGTTACAATTATATGTGATACAGGTGAACGGTATTTGAGCACACCATTATTTGCTTCGGAGAATGGAAAATAAAGCACATGAAAAATCTGATGCATGGACAGTTTCAACTGTCAGCGCACTGGTTGATACCAAATCTTTCGACATTTCCAGCCATAAGCACCGGACAGGTGAGTTAATGCCTTCCATCGAAAAACTGAGGGTAATCGTCGAGAAAGTCCGTCAGATCGTCTTCCCTGGTTATTTTGGCGAGATTAATCTTCGGTCCGAAACTCTCCATTATTACATGGGCGTACTCGTTGATGAGGTATATGAGCTTATGGCTGAACAGATTTTTTCCGGACTGTGCTTTATTTGTACTGAAGAAACGGATCGTGATCTCAAAACTAAAAGATATGAAGCGGAAAGAATTGCATCCAAATTTGTGAATGGGCTTGCCGAACTGAGGCGTGTTCTTATCACAGATGTCAATGCAGCTTACCTTGGAGATCCAGCTGCCAATAGTGTCGGCGAGGTTATTTTTTGTTATCCTGCCATCAGGGCAATATCAAGCTACAGAATTGCACATAGCCTGTTTACATTGGGAGTCCCTCTGATTCCCCGCATAATCACAGAAATGGCGCATTCGGAAACCGGGATAGATATTAATCCTGAAGCCATAATTGGTGAATGTTTCACAATTGATCATGGAACTGGCGTTGTAATAGGATCAACAAGTATAATCGGAGATAATGTTAAGCTTTTTCAAGGGGTTACTCTCGGAGCAAAAAGCTTTCCGCTGGATGACAATGGCAATCCTGTTAAAGGTATTGCGAGACATCCCATAGTGGAAGATAATGTGATAATTTATTCCAATGCAACAATACTGGGACGTATTACTATTGGCCACGATTCTGTGATTGGGGGAAATATTTGGGTTACCAGCGATCTTCCGCCTTACTCGAGAGTAGTGCAGAACAAGACCCGTAATGCTGATTTCTTTAATGGAGGAGGGATTTAAACAATTATTTTAATCCACATAAAGAACTACTTTTATCGTCGCATATTGAGGAAGTTTCAAATGAATTATTTGTGCAGTACCAACATTCAGAGTTGGTATAATCAATTAATTAAAAGGTAGTTTCTGTGAGTAAATTTAAAATTGTTGCTAAAACCTTTGCAGGGCTTGAGAACGTTTTGGCAGGTGAAATCAGGGCGCTGGGCGCTGAATACGTAAATATTGAAAGGCGGGCGGTGTCGTTTACGGGCGATCAAAAGCTGATGTACCGGGCTAATTTCCACCTTCGGACAGCATTAAAAATTCTCAAACCAATTGCGGAATTTGAGGTAACCAAACGTGATGAACTTTACGCTCACGCAAAAAAAATTCCCTGGTCTGACTATCTCGCTCTCGGAAAATCGTTTGCAATCGACAGCACCGTTCAGTCTGAAATATTTGTCAACTCCATGTATGCTTCCCTGAAGGTTAAGGATGCTATTGCCGACCATTTTCGTGAAGCAACAGGTAAACGGCCTTCGGTAAATCCGGAGAACCCCGACATCCGTATTAATGTCTATCTGATGGGTAATCACTGTATACTATCACTCGACAGCTCAGGCGAATCGCTTCATAAACGCGGATATCGGACAGGTCAGGGAGATGCTCCGATTAATGAGGTTCTTGCCGCAGGTATGATCATGTTAACAGGATGGAAGGGTGATAAAGACTTCCTGGATCCGATGTGCGGATCGGGTACATTACTGATCGAAGCTGCTATGATTGCAAAGGGAATCCCACCTGGTATGTACCGTAAGTCGTTTGGCTTTGAGAATTGGCCTGATTTTAATGAGGGGTTATTTGAGGAAATATATAATGGTGACTATGAAAAGGAGTTCAATGGCAAAATTTTTGGTTCCGATATTTCTGTGAAGGACCTGGCAATTGCAAAGTTAAATATCAAAAATGCCAGCCTGACCAAAATTATTGAACTTAAGGCCAGGGATTTTATTAATCTTGAGCCACCTTTCCCAAACGGGATTATTGTAACAAATCCTCCCTATGGCGAAAGAATGAAGCAACAGTCAATAAATGAATTATATTCATCTGTCGGTGATACTCTGAAAAATAAATTTCCGGGTTTTGAAGCATGGATTATATCAAGCTCTATCGACGGTCTAAAGAGTATAGGATTAAAGCCATCAAAAAAAATTGACCTTTTCAATGGAGCGCTGGCATGTAGTTACAGGTGTTATGAATTATTTCAAGGTACTCATAAACAGGCAGTCATCATAAAGAAGCGGGTAATGTAATGCCATACCGGGCAGGTTAAGATATTTTTGAATTAAAGTTTTTACTTTACCTGTTCAGCCTGTTGATAGGCAGGTACCCGGCAATAAGAAACTCATGACATGATTGTAGGAAATTGTTGTAATAACCTTACTTAAAAAGGATCTCCTGGGGTTTACCCCCCAGAAAATCACTGAATCTGGCTTTTGGTTGCCCGAATGCGCTGAAGACAAATGGATTATTGTCTCCTGGTGCAATTGGAATCCAGCAAAACCTGAGTTCAAGAACGTCGAATATTAATGATTCGTTATGAATCCGGATTCCAAGACCGATTCCTCCATAAAAATTATCCTGGAAGATTTTATTTAGATCGTTCGTAAGGAAGGCAGCATCAGCAAAAAAATAGTTTGCGAACCTGAAACCCGATTTACTCCATCCCCAAAACCGGACCGACTCAATGTTTAATTTCAATCTGTTGGTTCCCCTTTCATTAAGTGAGAAAAAATCGCGGATTCCGAACTGACGGTTTATTGACAGGTACTCTTCCCTAAAACGATTTATTCCACTGAGCAGTTCCAGGTTAACGAAAAAACGATATGGGTGGCGGTTAATGTAAAAAAGGTTGGAAAAAAAGTTTGTGCTAAGTAATAAAGCCCCATGTTCCAGTTGCGAGTTACTCATGAATCCTCCAACACCCAACTCCCATTTGAAGTAGGCACCTCCTTTTAGTACATTGGCTTTGGAATAACGGAAATGAAAATATGGGTTAGACTGGTTATTTTCAATATCCAATCCAAATGCCAGTTCGGCAAATCGTCCATATGGAATATCTTCTGTTATGCCATAACCATAGATTTTGTTGTTTTTAAATAAATAGCGCTTGCTGATTCCAATAGAGCCAAGAATAAAATCATGATTCCGGAATAGAGTATTAGCAGAGTGTTCGTAAATGTTGCTGTAATAATTCTGATGAAGATACCTCGCAGCAATTATAATATTTCCGACAGATGAATATATATTCTGGCTTTTTAGCTGCTTGCCAAACCAGAAATCGGTGTTTAAGTAGGAAGCGGCAGTATCTAACATTGTGTATGAATAGGGTGTAAGATAACTATCAGAGAAAACCCTTTGAAGAGATATTCCTCCTGCCCAATCTGCACCAGATGCAATAAACCTTTTATCGAAATAGGCATTCCATCCTATCTGCCGGAAGGTGTTTATATATCCAAAACCAGTTTTAATAAACTTTCCGCCCAAATCGCTGATTTCATAATTAAAACTACCTCCCCAATTGGGTTTCTCGGGTCGATTATAAACCATTCTTGCCGAAAACTGATGACCAATACCAAACATATTCTGGTCGGTAAGTTCTAATTCTGATGAATTTGGACTAAAACTTCCACTTATCCCGTATTCAAATCGTTCTTTAACAATTACCAAAACATTTACCCTTTCATCATCATTCTCATCATGTGAAAGAATTATCGCAACATCCTGAATATAAGCAAGATCACGAATAATTTTTTCATTTTCAGCCATTAACTGAGGATTGACATGATCGTCTGAACTGAATAGCAGCTGTCCCCTGAGTTTGCGTTCAGTTGTTTTCACGTGGATCGCATTAGCTGCTTTTTCAACCCATCCTGAGGCCTGTCTTGAGGTGTCCTGCAGGGATGGTCCGAAAACATCAAGTTGTTGGATACGAATATTCCCGATTTTCTTACCTGCAAAAGGGGCAAAATAAAGTGTACTATTTACTCCCATTTGGCCCTTGACAGGCTGATTATCCTTTGTTACAAGCGGGAATAATTTTCTGGTTATGAAATTGTTTTCTCCCTTGTGTTTTAAGGTTGATATTGAGTTATTTTTATGCAGATTAATATAATATTCGGACGATTTTCTAATAGTGTCAGCATAACTATTGGCAGGTACCAGCTTAGTATACCGGGGATTAATATAATGGTTATCAATTTGAAATACAGAGAGTAAACTGTCTTTTAATCTGTGATCATCAGATAACACAATTGTTTGATTGTCAGTAACATAATATGGATTGTACTGATATCTGGTATAAATTATATCCGGGATTGACGCGGATACAATTAGTCCTGAATTCAATACGATCACTACAGTAAAAAATCCATATAAAAATATTGAGGGCCTCAATTAAAAGTACAATTTCGAATTATGAACGGTGATTTATTAACTTTATTGAGCAAAGATAAAATTTAATGTAAAAATTCCGGAGCAAAAAGACTAAATTGGCCGATATAAATAAACATTCGATAATGTATCGGTATTTCAATTAATTATGAAAAATCCGGAAGCAGTAATTTTTGATATGGATGGTGTTTTAGTTGACAGTGAACCAATTCATTGCGAAATTGAGAGAAGACTTTTCAGTAAGCTTGGCATTGCAGTTCCGGAAGAAACTCACCGTAGTTATCTCGGTACAGCAACAGATTTTATGTATACAGATATTAAAACGAGATTTGATATTTCGTTTACGATTTCTGAGCTTATGGAAATAGATGAAGCATTCAGGTGTGATTATTTTGACCGCACTGCAGTATTTATTCTGAATGAAGGAGTACTCGACTTGCTTAAGGAGATTAAGCTAGCTGGTTTAAAGCTTGCTGTTGCAACCTCTTCATCTCCTGAATTGGTAAAAATTGTGTTGAACAGATGTGAAATTGCATCATTTTTTGATGCCGTTGTAACGGCAAGTGAAGCTGGGAAAAGCAAACCAGAAGCTGATGTGTATCTTCTTGCCGCTCATAAAATAGGTGTTGAGCCAGCTAATTGTATCGTTTTCGAAGATTCGCCGAACGGGATTTCTGCAGCAAAAGGTGCCGGTATGCCCTGTATTGCGTTTCAAACTGATAGTGTTGGAATCAAAGAGCTTTCAAAGGCTGATTTCGTGGTTCGTACATTCAGAGGTATTGGGTTTGACCGGTTAATCGAAATTGCCCAAACATCTGCAATTGAGTTAAGCAAATCTCAAAATCATTTATGAAGAATTTTTTGGAAGGAGAGGCATTTGATGTAGTGCGCAACCATAATTTCAGGCTCTTTCTGATTTATAGGTTTTTATTGACTGCGGCTACATTAATGCAATCTGTAATTGTTGGCTGGCAATTGTATAATATTACAAAAGATGTTCTATCTCTTGGCATGATTGGTCTCACAGAAGTAATTCCCCAGGTTAGCATTGCTTTGTTTGCGGGACATTTTGTTGACAAATGGGATCGGAAAAAAATCATTTTTTACACAACATTTCTACTTTTAGCAGGTTCTTCCCTGTTGACAGTTTATAGTATCCCGTCGCTAAATATTGATAAATTATGGGGGGTGACTCCAATTTTTGTGACTGTATTTATCAGTGGGTTAGTACGTGGAATTTTAATGCCTGCCAATACAGCCTTACTTGGACAGCTTGTACGACGTGATTTGCTTACAGCTGCAGCAACCTGGAGCAGCACAGTCTGGCATATTGCTGCCGTTATGGGGCCAGCAATTGGTGGATTGGTTTACGGGTATTTAGGAATTGTTCCCGCATATACACTCGTTTTGACTTTATTCATGTTTTGTTCGGTTATACTGTTGTTTATTAAAAATACGGGTAAAGTAGTTCAGATACTGGGAGCTGCCGAAGGTATACTGGTGCGGATTAAAGAAGGTATTTTATATGTATTTCGAAATAAAGTTTTGCTGAGTGCTTTTGCACTGGATATGTTTGCCGTCCTTTTTGGCGGGGCTGTAGCAATGCTTCCTGTTTTTGCCTCCGACGTTTTGAAGGTTGGACCTGAAGGACTTGGATTACTCAGGGCTTGTCCGGCAATCGGAGCGATAATAATGTCAGTAATCCTCACTTTCAGACCCCCGGTGTCGCGTTCGGGGCATCAACTGTTATACAGTGTGTTCGGATTCGGGGTCTGCATGATTGTTTTCGCGGTTTCAACGAGCTTCCTTCTTTCTGCGATATGTCTTTTTCTGAGTGGTGTTTTTGATAATGTAAGTGTAATTGTCAGGGCGAGTATCCTTCAGATATTCACTTCAGACGAGATGAAAGGAAGAGTTGCGGCTGTAAACAGTATCTTTATCGGATCTTCAAACGAATTGGGGGCTTTCGAATCCGGAGTTGCTGCACGTCTTATGGGTCTTGTTCCTTCTGTTATTTTCGGCGGTGTGATGACATTGGTAATCGTTTCTGCTGCAGCCTGGAAATCACCCGCTTTACGAAACCTATCCCTGAAAGAGAGCATTAAAACCAATCAGGATTAAACCAATCTTCGGCCATGATATTCTACTGAAGGAATCAGACGCTGAACTTCAGCAAAATTTTCCCGGGTCACTTTCCCGGCTACGATAATTATCATATTATCCCCCGCAATTTCAATCATTTTACGGATAGTATCACCTCCTTCGATGGCAGTTTCCCGTCCGCCCGAGGAGAGAATCCTATCAACTCCAATTATTTTTAACTGATTGACTGACAAAAGTATATCGTTTGATAAATCAATTGCTTTATGAAAAGTAACCTGCATTGGCCGGGCAAGATTAGTCAATTCAGCGGTTCTTTCAATATCAACGGCATTATTCCGGTTCAGAATTCCAAATACCACACCATCAGCCCCAAGCTGGTGGCATATTTTAATATCATATGACATAATCTCAAACTCCTCCTGTGTATAACAAAAGTCTCCTCCGCGTGGCCGTATCATTACCATTACCGGGATTTTCAGTTTTTCAATAGTCTTCTTAACTGTTCCATATGATGGGGTTGTTCCTCCGCATGACAAATTCTGGCACAGCTCAATGCGCATTGCTCCTGCTGCAACTGCAGATACGGCTTCCTGATATGATTCAACACAAACCTCCTTTACCGGATTCATTTTTTTCATTTAAACTGATGTAAAATTAGAATAAATGATTCTCTTTATCGATTTGAATTGAAAATTTAGATAGTTTTATGAAATTGAATTATTACAAAGTGATCAGAACTAATATTTCAATTTTTTGCATTCAACATTAAGTCATTTAATGCCTTACATTATGGGAATGGAAATTGAGCGTAAATATCTGCTCATTAACGATGATTGGCGGCCCCTGGGTGTGCCGGTCCGTTATATTCAGGGCTATCTTCTTGCCGATAGTGAAGTGACGATCAGGGTAAGGGTTAATGACCAGAATGGTTATCTGACTATAAAAGGCAGATTGCAGGGTTTCAGCCGACAGGAATATGAATACATTATTCCGTTGGATGAAGCACTCGAGTTGCTGGGGATGTGCACTATTCCTGTGATTGATAAGTTCAGGACCAAGGTATTATTTGAAGGGAAAATTTGGGAAATCGATGAATTTGCAGGAGAAAACATAGGATTAATTGTGGCAGAAATTGAATTGGAATCAGAAGATGAAACGTTTTCAATTCCACACTGGATCGGGGAAGAGGTAACAGGCGATATTCGTTATTATAACTCCTATCTTGCCCGAAATCCATTTAAAGATTGGTAGCCGATAAACGGTTGTTGCAATCACAGATAGATTAAGTAATTTATTTTTAATGTAATATACGGATTATGTTTAAGAAATTTTTGATTTTCTTCACAGGGTTCTGTCTCCCGTTTTTAGCACCCGCCCAAGGGCACACAACAATATCGGCAAATACTCCCCGCATTGTTGTAGGGATTATAATAGAAGATTTTAATCCCGATTACATTGAACGTTATTGGGGGAAATTTGGTGATGGTGGTTTTCAGAGATTATTTTCCAGGGGATTTATTTGCGCAAATCATCATTATGAAAATTTATTGCAACGTCCTACCGTAAATATGGCAACACTTTCAACCGGAACTACTCCTTCGAATCATGGAATAATAAATGATATATGGATCGATCGTTTGAAAAACAGAGAAGTAAGTGCCATTAACGATGATTTTTACACAACTGTTGGGTCAGACTCCAAAGAAGGTGAGCGATCGGCAATGAAACTTATGGTTCCAACACTCGGTGATCAGCTAAAACTGGTAACTAACGGGAAATCAAAGATATTTAGTGTTGCATTGAATGATAATTCAGCAGTTTTTGCTGCTGGTCATGCTGCTGATGGTGCATATTGGTTTGATAAATTGACTGGTAAAATGATTTCGAGTTCATATTATGTCGAAGCGTTTCCAAAGTGGGCCTTTGATTATAATGAGTTTAAAATGGCAGACACATATTTCGGGATGGCTTGGACAACATTAAGGGATAATATGTCATATGCCGAGAGTATTTCAGATTCGTATATTAAAGAAACGGGATATTTCGGAAAATACTCCATTTTCCCATACGATATGGGTAAATTAAGAAAAGAATCCGGCGGAAGTTATAAAATACTTAAGACCACCCCATGGGGTAACACTATTGTAAAAGATTTTACCCTTCAGATGATTCCAAAAGAACAACTCGGCTACGACCTTATTCCGGATCTTCTGACTGTAGTTTTCTCATCCATGGATTATGAAAGATATTCATTTGGGCCTTTCTCTGTTGAGATGCAGGACACATATATTCGGTTAGATAAGGAAATTGCTGATTTGCTGAAATATATTGAAGACGGATATGGAACTGACAATATTCTTATTTATCTGACAGGTTTGACCAGTATTTCATATCCGGCTGATTATATGAAAGACAAATATCGTATGACTGCGGGTATTTTCAATCCTGAAAGTGCAGTTGCGTTACTCAAATCATATCTGAACATCAAATACGGTGAAGCAAGTTGGGTCGAATTATTTGTAAATCAGCAGATTTATCTTAATCATGAACTAATCGATAAAAAGAAATTGAATCTTCAGGAATTCCAGGTGACTGTTGCTTCTTTTTTAAATCAGTTTGAAGGAATTGCTTATGCCAAGGCGGCACTCGAAATTGAAGCAAATAATTATCCTGGTGGACCGCTCGAACCTTTTCAGAATAATTATCATATTAAACGTTCGGGTGATGTAATGATAAAATACGAAGAAGGCTGGCAGCCAAAAGACAAGTTTAATCCTCTTGACTACACAGATAACAATCAGGTACCACTGGTTTGGTATGGTGCTGGTATTACAAAAGGAACTACATTGTGCAGAACGAATGCTACAGATGTTGTCCCAACAATTGCAGCTTTTCTAGGGATTTCACCGCCTGTTTCAGTTACAGGGAAAGTGATAGATGAATTGATCAGGCACTAATTCATTAAATCGAGCTTAACCATATCCTGGATATCGAGCATTCCAACAGGCATTCCGTTTTCAGTGACAATAATGTTATCGACCTGATGGGCATTAAAAATGTCTGCGGCCTTTTGCAGGAAGGCATCACCCTCAATGGAAATAGGATTTGAAGTCATGCAGGCGCCAACCGAAGCTGTATGGATTTGTTCCCCTAATTTGCGCATCTGCCGGCGCAAGTCACCATCCGTGAATATTCCGGCAAGCTTTCCATCTTTGTTTACTACGGATACCGCGCCCATTCCTGAGTCAGTCATTTTCAGGAGCGCATCAAGAACCTTGCATTCAGAATCAACAACCGGGTTTGCTTCTGATATAACGTTCTTTACCTTAATTGTCATTAGACGGGTATGCTGAAAGAACTGATCGGTGCCTAATTTTGTCAGGTGGTTATCTGCAAGTTTTTTCATAATGCTCCAGGGAAGGGTAATGTTGTGTGCGCCAAGAGCAAGGGCATCCTTAATATGTTCAGGATATCTGACCGACGAAAACATCACTTTACAATCATAGTTATATTCCTTTATGACCGTTACAATTTGTTTGATCAGACCAAGAGCATCATGACCCTGATCCTGCATCCGGCCAACAAGAACGCAAACGTAATTTGCTCCGGCCGTTAAGGCCATGTATGCTTGCTGAATGTTGTATACAAGATGTAAATTGATTAAAAAACCTTCATCATGAAGCTTTTTACATGCTTTAACACCTTCGAAATTGACAGGTATTTTAAATACTGTCCTTTTCTTTTCCAGTCCAAGGTCAAGCAAACGATGCGCCTCAGCAACAATCTGTTCTGAGGTTTCTCCCAAAGCTTCAATCATCAGCACAGGAACCATTTTTGACAACTTAATGATTGCCCCGTCGATATCAGTAATGCCATTTTTGTGCATAAACGTTGGCGTAGTGGTAACTCCATCGATGATCCCCGTTTTCAGGGCTTCTTCAATTTCAGCCAGGTTAGCCGAGTCAAGAAAAAATTCCATATCAATAATTAGTTAAATTTAATATCTGTTTCTCACTTCAACATTATGAATTTCTATCAATGGTTTAAGGAATTCTGTGACATCGGCTATACACATTTGACTTGCCGCATCACATAATGCCCTGGTTGGGTCGGGATGTACCTCGATAAACAAACCATCAATTCCAGCTGCTACTCCCGCCCGTGCCAGGGTAGGAATATATTCCCTGGAACCACCTGCAGGATCTGAGCTTGGAATTCCATATTTGCGAATTGAGTGAGTCACATCAAAAACTACCGGATAGCCTGTGGTCCGTAAATGATAAAAACTTCGCGGATCAACTATAAGGTCATTGTATCCAAAAGTATAACCTCTTTCGGTTAAGAGTATATTCCCGTTTCCGGTTTGTTCAACTTTCTTTACCGGTTTAATCATGTTCTCGGGGGCAAGAAACTGTCCATGTTTCAGATTGATCACCTTTCCTGTTTTTGCTGCTTCAACAACCAATGTTGTCTGCATCACAAGATATGCAGGTATTTGAATAACATCGACAACAGAAGCTGCGGCAGCAATCTGGTCGGGATAATGAATATCAGTTAATAAGGGAACTTTGAATTGTTCCTTAATTTTTTGAAGTATGGCAAGACCTTTTTCTATTCCAGGTCCTGAATAAAAGTCGACTGAACTTCGGTTGTCTTTTTGAAATGAAGATTTGAAGATTAGTGGAATATCGAGTTGTTGCGAGAGGCCAACCAGAAATTCAGCGGTATCCATCATTGTTTTCTCATCTTCAACAACACAAGGTCCTGCTATCAGAAAAAGCTTATCTGCACCGCATTCAATATTTCCTACTTTTATTATTCTCCTCATTATAAATAATTTACATTTTCATAAGCAGACCACGAAGTTTTTCACGCGTGACAATCCTTTCCCAATCGGGGCCGCAAACATGCTGCCACATAAAGATTAAAGTAAGCGTTACATCGATCATTTTTTCAATCTCTTCAGGTGTACATTTGGCAGTCACACCTGTTGGAAGGTCGATTTTGTTAACCCTTAACATCTCTTTGAACTCTTTTACCCCTTCAGGATAGAATTCTTCGAGTTGATTGAAAACCACACAATTACCAATACCATGATGAATTCCTGTAACGGTTGCCAAACCATAAGAAATAGCATGACAAGCTCCAACTTCCGAATAGGTCAATGAAAGTCCGCCAAGATATGAGGCGATCATTAGTTTTTCTTCATTTTCGGGTGACCGGCTATCGTTATTTAAGTAGATATCCCTGCAAAGACGCAGCGACTCTGCTCCAAGAGAATTTCCCATTACTGTTTTGCGGTAGCCATTCGCAGCTTCTATGTTATGAATATAGCAATCCATAGCCGTGTAAAATCTCTGTGGTTCAGGTACAGAACCAATTAACTCCGGATCAATCACCAGCTGATCGGCAGGCGTAAAGTTGCCTTTTATTCCAAGCTTCTTCAACGGTCCTGTCAATACTGTTGTCATTGAAACTTCGGCACCTGTACCTGAGATAGTAGGTATTACAGTGCAATGAATACCTTTGTTCTTAATCAGGTCGAGACCCTGATAAAGTACAGATGAGCCTTCGTTGGTAAACATAAGACGTATAGCTTTGGCATAATCCATGACGCTGCCACCGCCAATTCCAACAACCGAAACGGGTAATCCCAGCCGAATGGTTTTTACCCAGGAAACAATTTCGTCAACAGTCTTTGTTTTGGGTTCTTCCGTGATATCAATGATTTTAAGAATGTCCTGCGGGTGAACCGGAATCCGTTTTAAGAAATCTTTACCTTCAAAATATTCATCTACCAGAAAAAGAACAAATGAGTCCTTTTCAACGCGTAATTCACTAAGCAGTTCATCCAATTGGTCGAAGCTATTCCGTCCATAAAGAATTCTTCCGACCGCCTTTAAATTTCTGAACATAAGTTAATTATTTAAGTGCTTTTTTGAGTGCTGAAACCATTTTACCAGTCAGTGTTTCCAACTCCTCCATACTCCAGGTTACCATGATCTGCGTCATCATCAATCTTTGCATAATTGCGTCTGATTGAGGGACTTCCATGTTAATATAGTCCGGAGTGTGTTTCATCATCATGACCGGAAGATTGAAGATAGATTTCATCTCCTTCAAGTGTCCCCATTGACGGTGATAATGGAAATTATTCTTATACCAGTATGAGGCATTTATACCCTCATTCTGGAATTCGTTAAAGACTTTAACTGCTTTGCCGGGATCGGGTAAAAAGAAGGAAAGGAATGTAGCCGAATCTCCCTCTTCATCTGGCACGTTTCTCAATACGATTTCGGGAAATTCCTGTATTACCTTTTTAAGTATTCCCTGGTGAGTCCGTTGCTTCCCGATCATATAAGGGAGCTTGCGAAGCTGAGCCAGGACGACAGCTGCACCAAGTTCTGATCCCCGGAAGTTATAGCCGAGAATTGGATGTTTTTCAGCTCCCCTGACATTCCCGATATGGTCATGACCATGATCTGAATACTTATGTGCCCTATCGTATAATTCGTCATCATTTGTAGCAACCGCACCACCTTCGCCAGCAGTGATTATTTTATAGTAGTCGAATGAAAATGCCGACATTTTACCAAAGTTGCCCAACATTTTACCTTTATAACTTCCCCCAAGCGCGGGAGCGGCATCTTCAATCAATACAAGATTGTGTTTTTCACATACGTCAACTATCTCATCCATTCTGGCCATCGAACCAAAAACCTGTATTAAAAGAACTGCTTTTGTCCTGGGGGTAATAGCTTTTTCTATCCCTTCCGGGCTCAGGCATAAGGTTTCGTCAATTTCGGCGAAGACCGGAACAGCACCTGCCAAAAGAACAGCTTCAATTGGTGCAATAAAAGTGTAAGGAGGAACAATTACTTCGTCGCCATATCCTATTCCACAGCACGCAAGCGATAAAGAATCGGCAGCAGTTCCGCTGGCACAGAAATGTGTGTGCCTGACACCGAGGTAGGAGCTGAACTCTTGTTCGAAAGTTTTTGCTTTCCAGACTCCATTTCGTTGTGCATCATGACCATAGCGAAACAATATTCCCGTTTGAAGTACATCTGCCACTTCTTTTCTTTCTTCATCCCCGAACAGTTCGGTACCTGCCATAATAAATTTATTAATCCATTTTAAGGTGTACTTTCACCATTTTCTTTAAAACCTGTAAAATTACACTTATTTTGAGAATAAAATCTGATAAAAGGCATTCAAAGAAAAAATATGGTCATTCCCGCAACTGCCAGAATTGCTCCCGCGACTTCCTTCCAGTTTAGTCTTTCGTGAAATACGAGGACTGAAGGGAACAATATAAACAAGGGAACTGTTGCAATTAGTGTTGAGGCTATCCCGACTGAAGTGTGCTGAAATGCAAAAAGACTGAGGGATACGCCAAGAAATGGTCCGAAGAAAGAACCAATCAGCAATGGTGTCATCGCCCTGTTGTTTTTTAATGCAAATCCGATTGATCGCCATTCCTTTGCGACAGTAATAATAAAAATGAAACCTAAAATACCGGCAATAACCCTTATCTGCGATGACGCAAAAGGGTCGTAATTTCCCATACCCAATTTTGAAAAAACTGCGCCGAGTCCTTGACCTATAGCTCCTCCAAGTGCAAGGAGCAAACCTTTAGCCGGATAATTCAACCGCGTTTTATTGGTGTCCGATTCGGGTTGTTTCAAAATAACAATTGCAATCCCCGATAACACCAATGCCATTCCAAGACCATTTAACGAGGTAAGCCTTTCGTTCAGAATCAACGCTCCTGACAGAGCTGCTACCGGTGGGGCAAGAGACATGATAAGCATCGATAACTTTGCTGATTGGTATGAATACGATTTGAAAAGGCAATAATCACCGGCAACAAATCCAACCAAACCCGATATTGACAGCCATTTCCATGCTTCAGGAGTAGCGTCCGACGGTGTCCAGTAACCACGCATAACTTTTGACCAGATAAGAAACATCCCCATTGCCAGCACCAGGCGTGCAATATTAACGGCGAGTGAACCTGCCCGACGGGTAGCCAACGAAAAAAATAGTGCAGATGCTGTCCAGCAAATTGCTGTAAGAACGCCTGCAATTTCACCTAAATGATTTATTTGCATGTACAGAATTGACAGGCATCAAAATTAACTATACGAATCAAGATATCGCCGTTCAGAAAGAAATTATTACTGGTTTATTTGGAAAAAATAGCCAATTTTGTAACTTAAAAAACTGACTTTTAAAATATGAGACTTATTATTCAACCAGATGTAGTCAATGTAGCAAAATGGTCTGCCGTCTATATCGCCAAAAGAATAAACGAATCTGAGCGCATCTCTTCCAAACCTTTTGTGCTGGGGCTTCCGACAGGCAGTACTCCCCTGGGAACTTATAACGAGTTAATCGGGATTTACCTCGAAGGAAAGGTTTCATTTAAAAATGTGATCACATTTAATATGGATGAATACGTGGGAATACCTAAAGATCATCCACAAAGTTATCACTCTTTTATGTGGAATAATTTCTTTAGATATATTGATATCCTTCCTGAAAATGTTAATATTCTTGACGGGAATGCCAAAAGCTTAAAAGATGAATGTGCAGGTTATGAGGCATGTATTAAAGAAGTTGGAGGTATTGATCTCTTTTTGGGTGGAATTGGTGCTGACGGTCATATTGCATTTAATGAACCGGGGTCAAGTCTATCATCCCGAACGAGGGATAAAGCACTTAATCAGGATACAATTTTAGTTAACAGCCGCTTTTTTAAGGATGATACGGAAAAAGTTCCAAAATTTGCCTTAACAGTTGGCGTAGGAACAATCCTGGATGCCCGTGAGGTTCTGATTCTGGTAACCGGTCATAATAAATCAAGGGCCTTACACAAAGCTGTTGAGGGAGGAGTGAATCACATGTGGACTATTTCAGCACTTCAACTTCATCCTAACGGCTTGATTGTTTGTGATGAAGCATCAACTATTGATTTAAAAGTGGGCAATTACCGCTACTTTAAAGAAATTGAGAAAGACCATCTCGATCCCGTTTCTTTGTGGAACGGAGATAATTATTTAGGATGGTAGATTTAATTGTTGTGTGATTTTACAGGACATCAATAAGCCGTATCATAATTGTGATTGGTTTAAATTTGCGGCCTGCTTCACAATGGTTACCTTGTCGTTATCCTGTTCCCTGTATCCATGATCATAACAATAATAGTATACCTTGTTGGAGCGGGTAACACAGGAATATGTAAAATAGTCGAAGCGGAACCCTTTTTTCTGCAAATCGCTTCTGCTTGCAGTGGTTTTTCCTTCTGAAGCAAGTGAGGTAAGTATGAAGTAATTCTTTTTAAGAATCCGGTTAACAGTGTTGATCACACCATTGGTCTCCATATATTGCCGGTTGTTAAAGGAGCTCCTGCATTGGTCGCTGCAAAATTTCTGATCGGCCCGGCCTCTCAGTTGCTCATAACACTCAAGACATTTCCGATTTTCCATAATTAAGTAGTTGGTAGGATAATTGAATTAGTAACCTGGCTCAAACTTATACAACTTATCAAACTTATCAAATCAATTCTGCGAAAATCTACATTAAATTTTTCATGACCAATATACGAAATATTAATGGTTTTTTTACAATCATTTCCGATTAGAAACGAATATAAACGGAAATATCCGAATATAAACGGAAATATCCGGATGTTACCCGATTCTAACACAGTGCCTGATATACATTTGCGGTATAAATAACCTTCTGCTTTTTATAATGAAGAAAAATTTAGAATTCAGTTTCAGGAGTGGAGCCGGTTAAAAGCGATTACAATAAATGTCATTTGAACTTTACGCGATAGCGGGATCAGTTTATAATTATTTTTTAACCAAATGCTCATAATCCAGAAATATTTCCCTGATTTAACACCGGATCAAATTTCCAGATTTGAAAGGGTTCATTCACTTTATCGTAAATGTAACGTTAAAACCAACGTAATTCCCAGAAAAGAAATTGATTCGTTTTATGAAGACCATATTCTGCACTCGCTTGCCATTGCTAAAATTGTCTGTTTCAGGCCGGGAAGCAGGATCCTCGACGTCGGGACAGGGGGTGGTTTTCCCGGAATCCCACTTGCTATTTTATTCCCGGAATGCCAGTTTGTATTAATTGATTCGAAGCAAAAAAGAATCGAAGTAGTGAAAACAATCGCAGAAGAGCTTGGACTTAAAAATGTTATCGCCATTCAAATAAAAGCTGAAGATATTCATGAAGAGTTTGATTTTGTTGCTTCAAGGGCTGTTACCGCATTTCCCGCCTTTGTTAACCTTGTGCAAAAAAACATTTCCCAAAATTCTCAAAACTCACTTCCCAATGGGATTATTTATTTAAAAGGAGGTTGTTTTGAGGAAGAGATACTATGTTTCAGCAAAAAGGTGGAGGTCAGCGAAATTACCAGTTTCTTCGCTGAACCCTCTTTTGAAACAAAAAAAGTTGTTTATCTCCCTTTAAATTAATTATCTGGTCTTGGGGCTATAAGGGGGAATAGCAGGAAATGAAAGAGTGGTAATTATGTACAGGCAAGTTATCAAAAGGTCGCTTCCTGAGGTTTTCAGGATACTGGTTATTCTGTCAGTTTGCTTTAGGTTTAAATATTGTGGCCCATTTTTCCAATTCTGCTTCAACTCTCTTTTTATCAGTAATATCCATAACAGTTACAAGGCAATGCTCCTCGTTTTTGCTAATGATACCAGCAAGACTGGTATAAATAGAGCGGTTGGCATTTGGAGTAAGGGTAACCTCACAAGTTTCTTTCGTGCTGCTGGTAAAAACTTTCCAGAGAAAATAATTAAAGATAGGCTTAGTATCTTCAGAGACAAATAAACCAAAAAGGGTATTTTTTAAACGGGCACCATCTTTGCCAAGCATTTGAGATGCGCACAGGTTAATCTCAACTATGGCACCTTCTTTTGAAAGTGTAAGATAACCGGTCGGTGCGAAGTTGTATAATTCAATATATTTTTCGGACGCTTCCTGGGCAATTGACTTTTCCTGCTTCAGTTCTTCATTTTGCAATTCCAACTGCTCCATATGTGCTTCAAGTTCATATATAAGATTCACCATTTCACGTTCTGAAAGATGCAAATTAGTTTTTGATGGTGTATTTTTAAGTAACTCTTCTATCCTGCGGCGAAGTTTGGCAGCAACTGCCTTTGCATTGTAATTTTTCATAGACTGCAATTTATCAGTTTTAGGATGGACGCATTCCAGTCCGTTTGGCTACTAATGTATTGAACATCGTAAAACATACTTCCAACCCTGCCAATCAGTTGCTCACAACATTCAAACCATTTTAAATCATTCATAATAATTTATTTTGAATCATACTGATGGAATAACTGATCTCACCCGGTCCGATAAAATGTTTTGATATCTATGCCGCTAATATACAAAAATAGATCTGATTTAAAACAGTTACAAATGATTATTTTCGATTGTAATCGGAAATATCCGTTTATCATCCGAATGTTTCATAGTGTCTGATATAGATTTGCGGAATAAATAAATAATTCTTTATAAAAACGATTAATACCAACTATTATGCAGGACACTTATTCTCAAAAACTAAACGATGAATCTGTGAGTCAAATCACCAAGTCATCAGGGTACATATGTCCATTTTCAAAAGAAGTATGTACCCATAGCGAATCTTTATCATCAACCCAGACAATAATTTGTGATTATTGTGAAAATTTCCGGCCGGAAGACAGGACGGATCTTTCAAACAGGTCTGATTTTGGTTCCAGTACCAAGATAATATTCTTATCCGACAAATTACACAGTGTGATAAAATGGAAGTAGTACTGACCTTGACGAACAAGAATTAATTCAGAAGTCAAATTATTGGCGCATTGCATTTTTTTTGTATTATAAATATCACTTTGCAAATTGCAATTATTATTGCTTTTTCCTGAGAGTATGTCAGAAATCCTTAAATATTTCCCTGATTTAACTTTGGAGCAGATCATCCGTTTCGAAAAAATGATTCCTCTTTATCGCGAGTGTAACGATAAAACAAATGTTATTCCGCGAAAAGAAATTAATTCGCTTTACAATAATCACATTTTACATTCGCTGGCTATTGCCAAAATTATCAGCTTCAAACCAGGTAGCAGGATACTCGATGTCGGGACAGGAGGAGGTTTCCCTGGTATTCCGCTTGCTGTACTATTCCCGGCCAGCCATTTTGTTCTTATCGATCCGATGCGGAAAAGGATAAAAGTAGTTCAGTCAGTAGCTAAAGAGCTTGGCCTGGAAAATGTAACTGTTATTCGTTCGAAGGTTCAGGATATTAATGAAAAATTTGATTTTGTTGTTTCAAGGGCTGTTGCAGCCTTCCCAATCCTTGTTGATTTAGTGAAAAAAAATATTTCCCGGAAGCCACAAAATTCACTCCCTAACGGAATAATATATTTAAAAGGGGGTAGTTTCGAGGATGAAATAGAGAATTTCAAAAAAGTGGTTGTCAACGAAATTGACAGGTTCTTCACTGAACCATCCTTTGAGTCTAAAAAAGTAATCTATCTTCCTGTAAATTAGATAAAAAGCCTAAGTTTAATTTCCGTCTCCCAGTGCGTCAGGATTTGACTTGGCTCCCCCCACTAAGTGCGGACAAATCTCTTATGTAACTTCAAAATTTCGCGCAAAGAACGCAATGTAACGCAAAGGTTTACTCTATGTCCTTAGCGGTCCTGGCGAGAAATTTTTAAAGTTATTCGTTTCATGACCCTATATTTCATTTATTAAGGGACTACTAATATCCATATCCTCAAATTGCAGGACTTATCCGGATATAACCGGTTAGTTTCGAATATAACCGGAAATATCCGTTTATCATCCGATTGTTAAAACGGATATCATCTAACATTGTACTTTGATTTTTTATCTCAATTCTTATATAAAATCTCGAAGGATATGAATATACGAATACCATGCAACCACTTTTTTCAACTGGAATCAGCCGGACAGAAAACAGCAATCCCCTTTTTAATGTCTGAATCAGTTCAAGCAAATAAAGAATTTACACAGTGTGAAATTTCTTTCACTCCTCCTGTTGACGAAGGGAGTAAAAGAAACCTGCCGATTATTTGGAATGATTCCAATTAAACTTATATATACGCTAATATTCAATGTTTTGCAGGTTCAAATATATTGATAAATTAAATGACGCAATCGTTATAAAAATGATTGGCACGATTAATGAAAGATTGCGGTTAACTAAGATAGAAAACGATTATAAAATCATCACTGAATCAAAATATTAAAACTTTTTATGATGGAAAAGCTACTTTTTAACAATGACAAACACCCGGTTTCTGAGACTGGAACAGCACTTGCAGTTTTCAGTACCGTCCTGAAAAAACTATCCATGGTAGTAATTATTTTATTGACTGCTGCAAGTCTTCATGCACAGGTCATCATGGAGTTGAATGATTGGCTGGAACAATCGAAGTCATCAGCGGATCCTGTTATGGTATCCGATGCCATTCATTTGGAGAAGCTAATAAAAGAATTGCAACCAACGGTATATATAGCAAATACGGTTATCCCAAATAGTGGTAAACAACCTGTTTGTGCAAATGCCAAACCTGGTTATGTTGATCAGCTAAGTTTGGAGAATCCTTTGTTTAGTAATGTTGAATTACTGACGATAAGACTTAAAAGTCAGGCTGATTTGAATTTCATTTTGGACCTGGATAAACTAACCGGTTTCACAAATCTGAAATATGTTTATTTCATATGCGAAATGAACTGTAATATTGAAGACGTTCAAAAATTATTCTTACCTAAATCAGGTATAACCGTTTTTTATAAGGTATCGATTCCTTCTTAAATCTTGATCCCAACTTTCTAAAGTATATAATCATGAAAAATATTTACACAATCTTCAAATCGGCTTTCAGGACAGGCGCAGCACCTGTGGCATTTGCCGCTTTGCTTGTTTTCGGTCATTCTGCTTCTGCACAGGTGATAAAAACATTTACTCAGCGCACTTCTTCATATACTCCTGAAAAGAAAATTTACAATATAAAGGGAGATTTTACGATGATTGGAAATACCAATTTAAAATTGGGACCTGGTATTGATTTGGGTGAAAATAACAGCAATCAGATGGTGTACGTAGATGTTGACAGCGATCCCAATACATGGAATTCATCATCAGCCAATCTGACATTTTCCAATGAAAACGGAGCTGTACCTTCATGTTCCAACATTATTTATGCTGGTTTATACTGGACTGGCAGGGCGCATGATGGTTCGAGTCCAAATATTTTTACAGTTTCCAAAGATATTTCTGTTCCACAAACGGTAAATCAAATTTTTTCAGTATCGAATGGACAGTCAATAAATTACTCTACCTATTCCGTTTCTGTGACCAGGCAGGGAACAAACAACAATTATTTTGTGCGGTATACTTTTAGTTCTACCGGCAACCCAACTGTTGACTTTGAATTTGAGAATACGCCCAATATCCGTTACCGCGTAAATGGCGGCACCTGGACGTCTGCAACGGGTCAAAACATTCCCGCAGCTGTTAATAATCTAAGGACTGCAACATTTGATCCAGTAACAGTTTATTCAGCAACGGGTGGAATTATTTTAACCGTAAATAAATTGGTCAGGGACTCAAGAACCACCAGGAATGAAAGCCAATATCAGTCTAATGCAACTGCAACAGGTAATGTTTCAGGAACATATTATACCACGGAAACAGTCACAAAAACTTACGACAAACATATTGTTTCATTTAAAGGGCCGGGTGCAACCTCCTATAATACAATTACAGCGAATGCAAGTGATATTTATTATCCGACGAATTCAGAAGGTTCTATGTACTCCGCTTATGCCGAAGTAACCGACTATGTTAAAACTCATGGCCTTGGTGATTATTTTGTGGCCGACGTGGCAATAAGTGAAGGTGATGGGGGTGGAACCGGTTTTTATGGAGGCTGGGGCATGATTGTAGTTTATGAAAACTCCAAAATGAAAAATCGCGATGTCACTATTTTTGATGGGCACGCTTACGTTCAGGGGAGCACAACTATTAGCCATGAACTACCGGTTGTTGGATTTAATACTATTCAGGCTGGAAATGTAAATATGAAGTTAGGCTTAATGGCTGGAGAAGGTGACTTATCCATTTCAGGTGACTATTTTAAGATCCAACAACTTCAAACCGCCAACTGGATTGCCTTAAATCATTCCGGAAATACTACAGGAAATTTCTTTAACAGTTCGGTTAATACCGGTGCCAATACACGTAATCCCAATATTACAAACAACACAGGTTTGGATATTGCTATGTTCAATATTCCAAATTCCGCCAATTCGGTAATTGGCAATAATCAAACATCTACTAAATTCCAATATGGTTCTACCCAGGATACCTATATTATTTTCTGTATTGCAATGGCAGTAGATGCCTATAAGCCTGCAGTTGAAGGGCTTGTTTCGGTCAAAGAGATAAAAAGAAATGGATTGACAGTATCAAATTCCGGAACGGTATTACCAGGCGATGTCATTACCTACAAGATTGACATAAAAAACAAGGGCTCTGAAGCAGTTAACAACGCAAAATTTATTATACCTATTCCTTATACAGGCGGTTATGTCGATGGCAGTGCCGTGAAACATGTATACTTTACTCCGCTACCTTCTCCAAACGCTTTGAGTTTCGACCCAACGGGAGCCAATGGATCGGTCATTTATAACCTTGGAGCATTACCCCTTGATGCAGATCCGAACAAAATCTTGGCTGATCTGGAATTTAATGTAAAGGTAACCGAAGATTGTTCAATATTGAAAGCCTGCACCTCAACTATTTGCATAAACGGAGTTATAAGTGGTACAGGTTCTATTACAGGAACATCTTTTAATAATGCAGGTTTGATTACAGGATTTCAAAACCAGGCTGGTTCATGTGATCTGGAACCTATTCCTGCACCTTTGTGCTTAAATATTAACGGTACTAGTTATGTTAATGAGCATTGTGGCGCGACACCTGATATCAGGGCATTCACTTATTGCAATGCAGGTTCCAGTATTCCTATTACTCAGGTTTCGAATAACTTCCCATCAGGTTCAAGATTCTTTAATACATACCCTGTTACTTCAGGATCAACCGAATACACTATCTCAAATCCTTTCCCTTCTACCTCGGGAACTATTACATACTATGCTGTTCCTCCTGGAACAACAGATTGTTATTTCCAATTTACAATCACAAATACAAATATAAGTTCTGTCCCAACGGCTTCACCAGTTTCCTATTGTCAGGACGATGTAGCAGTTCAATTGACTGCCACACCAAGTAATCCGGCTTATATGCTTTATTATTATACTTCCGGATCCCCTTTAGAAACTCCGCAGGTATCCATCACACCATCAACAGTAACACCAGGTGTTACGACATATTATGTGGCTGAAGGAATCTCGGGACAATGCATCAGTCCGAGCAGGGCTCCAATTGTTGTAACAGTGAATGCCCTTCCAACAGTCGGAATAACCAATAATACCGGTACAACGGTTCTTACCTGTAACACCAAATCGATCAGCGTAACAGCAACCGGAGGTGTAAGTTATTCATGGACAGGGGGAGCCACGCCTGCAGCAGCAGCTAACAGCTTCGCTTTAGCGGGAAATTATACGGTAACAGTAACAAATGCCAATGGATGTACAAAAACCGCTAGTATATTGATTACTGAAGCACCTTCTGTAATAGTTTTTACAGCCACAGCAACCCAGCCAAAGTGTTTTGGTGAGAAGGGCATTGTTGTCCTTGATACACCGACAGGCGGAACAGCACCCTATACTTTGGATGCTGCCAATCCTGCACTTACCGACCTTGCAGCTGGTTCATACACCTATAAGGTAAAAGATTCCAACGGATGTGAAGCATCAGTAACCAAGAGCATCAATGAAGCTCCTGCACTACTTGCAATTACAGCCACTGCCACCCAGCCAAAGTGTTTTGGTGAGAATGGCAGTGTTGTCCTTGATACACCGACAGGCGGAACAGCACCCTATACATTGGATGCTGCCAATCCTGCACTTACCGACCTTTCAGCCGGTTCATACACCTATAAGGTAAAAGATGCCAACGGATGTGAAGCATCAGTAACCAAGAGCATCAATGAAGCCCCTGCCTTACTTGCAATTACAGCCACAGCAACCCAGCCTAAGTGTTTTGGTGAGAGCGGCAGTGTTGTACTTGATACACCGACAGGCGGAACAGCACCCTATACATTGGATGCTGCCAATCCTGCACTTACCGACCTTTCAGCCGGTTCATACACCTATAAGGTAAAAGATTCCAACGGATGTGAGGCATCAGTAACCAAAACCATCAATGAAGCCCCTGCCTTACTTGCAATTACAGCCACAGCAACCCAGCCTAAGTGTTTTGGTGAGAGCGGCAGTGTTGTCCTTGATACACCGACAGGCGGAACAGCACCCTATACATTGGATGCTGCCAATCCTGCACTTACGGGCCTTGCAGCTGGTTCATACACCTATAAGGTAAAAGATGCCAACGGATGTGAAGCATCA
>Ga0247842_10000235_pt1 | contig 125408 bp, 138 predicted proteins | sample LaCruzMarch2015__3_FD_192411 | JGI IMG/M metagenome (GOLD analysis project Ga0247842, IMG submission 192411) | Freshwater microbial communities from meromictic Lake La Cruz, Castile-La Mancha, Spain - LaCruzMarch2015_19m | ecosystem: Environmental > Aquatic > Freshwater > Lake | place: Spain... | reverse complement strand
GGAGAATAAAGGGCTCTAATGGAGGAAGATCAGCAGTTGGGTAGGCGCTTGCAGCATTCACTTGATAAGAAGTGTTCTTGACAGTCAAAACCCCAACCAATGGAAAAGACACCAAAAGAAAAAAAAGGAAAAAACGCAGAATTTGATAGTGAGGATAATTGTTCATCTGCATCCAGCATGCAATATTCACAGACATTTGTCAATCAAGAAACATTCATGCTTAAGGATTAGGTGTGAAAACAGGAAGGACATCGAGAACCTCAATGGGAAGAGGATTCAATTTTTCTTTTGAATCCAAATATGTTTTACCATACACTCGCCAATTTATAGCAATATCATAACCTATATCTTTATCCATAATATCATCCATATTATCGTAGGCATTCAAAAAAAACACATAGTAAGCATCCAGATATATAATATGGTCTTTTGGAATTGCTTTCGTAAAAGCCTGAGAAAGCATTAATTTTCGTTCAATCAATGCCTGTAGTTCTTCGGGGGAGGGTTTTGGAAGGAGTTGGGAATAAGACTTTTTTATGTATTTATCTGTTAAGGAGGCAAAACCGCAGTATTTAAATTTAGCTTGAGTCAAATTAAGATCAAAACCACTTAAATATTTTTTTTCCTTTTCGTTTTGTTCAATCACTTTTTGAATTCCACACTGATAAAATACTTGTCCCGGACCGGTTATTTCATACTTCTGCCATTCAGTTGGATAAATTTTGTCTAAATTCACCGCTCCTTTCGGTATCTCGTCTTCGGTAAACAAATATTTTTCTGTCCAGGAAACTTTCTCTGTAGGTGTGGGAAAAATTTCTGTTTTTGTAGGGATTGGTTGTCTGGTTTCCGTGGATTTAGGGGTGGCGGTAGCAATCTCCAAAAGAGTAGGAGATTTAACCGGCTGTTTTGTCTGTACGGTACTAAGCCATACTGCAGTTTCGGTATCTGAAATAACTTCAGCTGTAGGGAACATCTGATTCTTTCCGGATATATTTTTTGCTCCTGCTATGGGTGCTTCCCCAACACATGCTGCCAATAAACTCGCTGCCAGTCCTATAGAAGCAATTTGGACTACTCGTTTAGGCGGAATATACCCCAATGCTTTTTCAAAAATAGAATTGAATATGTCCTGTTTACTGTGTTTTTCAGCGCCTGCTTCTGGTTTGGGACCAGTCAGGATGCTTGGATCTAAACGGACAAGAGCATCGAGTGCTGCTTCCTGGACACCTTCATCCTCTGAATCTATTCCGAGGGATGCGACTGCAACTTTAAAAAACTGCATTTTTGTCTCGGGAGCAATTCCTGTTTCTTTTCCATATATAATAGGGGTGAGTTGTCTGGACAGTGTCGTGGCGGTATCGCCATTTTCCAGTAATTTTTTTGTCCTGCGTCTCATGAGCGCATAAATATCTCCAAACGGATTGGTGTCACCTTCGTTTTTCAGCTCTTTGAGCTTTTCGGAAGGTATGGAATCAAATAAATCAAAAAAACATTTTACTGTATCTGGTTTATCCGAAGAAAACGCAGAAAGGGCAGACGAAATACCCTCAGGAGTCGTGCCTTCTCGGGGAATAAATGCCGGGAATATTGCAGAGAAAGGAACACTCTCCTGGGTAAATCCAGGTATTTGTCTATCGAAATACCCCTCACTATTCTTTTCGGGAGAGATCATATAACCTATAGCATACTTTTATGGAAGGAAATTGTCAAATCAGTCAGTTATTTGTTTCTTACTATCACACTTGTTTGAAATGATCCGGAAGAAGTATCGACAACTGACGCAGCGCTATTTGCCTGATGAAGAGTAAATTTAATGGTGATGGAGGAAGGAATTGTCCCTACTGAAGAACAGGTAAATGCCAACGCATTATTTGTACACGCATTTGCAGAACCGATAGGATCATACACAGAAACATTAGAATTCATGAGATAGACTGTCTGAGTAGCTGACGATGAAGCAATACGTGCGATAGATACCCCGCCTACAACTTCTTGCACACACTTGAGAGTGGTGACTCCTTCGTCAAAATTCGTCAGAATAATCTTTTTTATCGTTGTTCCAACCAAAGGATACTCCGGACAGGAAGATGGCATTTGTACTGATTTGGCATTCTGAATCAACCTATTCATGGTATCTATCGCCCGATCACCATTGCCTTTGACATCCCGAACGGTTTCGGTTTTACTATTGGTGCGCATGGTTGTAAAAAATACCTGTGCAATGATGACAGAAAGGAGCGCTAAAATCACAGAAACCACCAAAAGCTCCAAAAGAGTAAATCCCTGCACATGACCACCTATCAATCTATCTTTATGATTCTGTATCATAAATTATCTCTCCAATTGGTAATATAACTAGTAAGGGTAACTGATCGCTCCTGTGATACTTCTGTCCAGGAGACAATCATCGTTACTTTTCGGCACGATCCTGTCGCAGTACACGTAGATACATCATCAGAAAAAATCACCGTACGGGTAAATTTACTATCAATATTTATCGAACAACTCCCGAGGGTTTCTCCTCCCAGCGTCTGTTGTTCTTTAGCAAGACAATACGTTTTTTCGGTCAGGGGAATATCACTCCACTTTGCTTCTTTTATAGTCCGGACAATTTCCAATCCTTCTTTGGCATACTGTAGCGCTTGAGTCCGATCTTTTGACATCTGACCTGACTGTAACGAAGATGTGGTTGCCGCTACCAAGCCTGTTATCAAAAGAATCACCACACCAATAGCCACCACCGCCTCAATCATTGATTGACCGTGCAAAAAATAACTTCTGGTCATGTGTTTATAGAACATACTTCTATTAATTGCTTATCGATCCCGATATAGGGTCTATCGTCAAGGTTACCGAATCCGTACCATTCGTTAGAATTACTTGTGAAGGCGCAGCAGTAATACCTTTTGTGAGTGGTAAATATATATAAGAAGCCGGGCTGGGGATTGGGGAAAACGTTATCCCCTCCGGCAGACTAACCAAAATATTTTCAGATACGGGTGACACCGTAACACTGCATTTTGGCGTTATGGTATAGGATGAAACGGTAAATGAAACCTGATATCCTAGAAATACTTCCAAAACGCCTCCTGGTGCCGCATTACACACTATTGGTTTATTTCCCGATATAGCATTGGTACGCGCCATTTGAAGATCCGACTTCAAAGTGAGAGCGGCTTGTTTTACTAATTGTTTATCGTTATATGTAGCATATCGAACAACTGTTGCCCCCATAAGGACTCCCATAATGGTAATCGCAACCATTAATTCTATGAGAGTAAATCCCTCACTATGGATTTTTAACGCCATAAGTATACCCTGTGGGCAATGCGCCAACGCAGTTCGAACTGGAAGAGCCTGTTTCTAGTTTGGTAGCCAGACAATATCCATAATAATGAACGGGAGCTGCTACCGGTCTTCCGTCAGTCATGATGATTTGATACGGATAGAGCGTATTGTCTTTTGGATCCACCGGCAAGGAGGACATATATCCACCCGTCCGTCTGACAAGCGCTGCTTGAAGTTTTGTGGCAATTGTAGCAAAAGAAGTCGATCCGTCAGGATAATACCCATTATCAGCACGGTAAAATTCCAAAGCGGAACGGAGATTTTCTATATCGCTTTTCCGTTTTGAATCCCTCCCTATGCTATTTGCGTATCCGTATGCTATAAAACCAAGCGCACTAAGAATGATGATAATGGTAATAACGACTAATAATTCAATTATGGTATACCCGTTCTTTTTTTGTATCATACAAAAACCCTTTCAGGGAAGATCAAATGTTTGTATATTTCTCACACAATAATTCGTTCCTTCTGATGCTACAAACGTACAGGATGCATCCGATGCGTTACCTTTTGGCACGTCCAAAACTCCGGTACACAGACAATAGGACTGGGCAGTACAGGCATGCCAGGTATAATCCGATCCCGTATACGGATCCACTGGTTTTACCGCAGTGGTGATGGTAGCCACAAGTGATGCGAAACATGCAGTCGCACCGATTCCGGTTGGATACGAACCTTTTGTCTGATAATACATTTCAAACTCTTTCTGAAGCGTATTCAGATCATCTTTGCGTTTGATATCCCGTGTTTTTTTCTGAATTGACGAATACGAGATAGTAGCAATGGAAATCAATATTCCAATAATTCCAACGACTATAAGAAGCTCGAGAAGTGTAAACCCCTTCGACTTACTCAAGGCAATGCCTTTTTGTTTTACCATAATAGTCTCCATATCTGAAGAATGTTTGCTCCCCAAACAACAGTTATTCCATATCCCAAAATGAGAAACGGACCAAACGGAATATGGGATTTCAATCTCTTTTTCCTTTGTAAAATCAGTATGACACCTACGACTGCACCCGTCAAGAATGCTGCGTAGAGAGAAATAATAATATTTGGAAACCCCATCAGAAATCCCAAAAGTGAGGCTAAATAGATATCGCCGTCTCCCATAGCTTTGCCTTTTGAAAAAAACCACAGGCAAAAGAAAAACGCTCCGGCACCGAGAGCTGCAAAAAAAAAGTTTGTAAAGTTCATCAAGTTTGTAAAGTTTATAAAGTGAAAACACAGGGCTGTAAAAAATCCAATGATAATCATTTCCATGGGGATAATTTCGTATTTAAAATCGGCAATGAAAATGACGAGCATTAAAGAAAATAAAATAAGGAATAAGGAATAAGGAATAAGGAATGATGATTGCAGTGAAAACCCGTGGGGAAATGGAAAAACGGATAAAAGGACAAATCCAACACCGGTAACAAGCTCACTCAACGGATACTGAAACGATAATTTTTTGTGACAACATCGGGTATTTCCCTGCTGAAGGAGAAATGAAAGGAGGGGAATAAGCTCATACCACAAAAGCTTGTGTTTGCAATGATCGCAGTGAGACCTGCTCGTGAGAACATCTTCTCCCCGGGGTAACCGGTCAGCAAGGACATTGAGAAACGACCCCACACAAAGTCCAAATATAAAAAGTAAAATAATCATAGATAGATATAGTATAAAGGAGTATAAAACAGTTGTACAAGACACTTTCTCGTGCTGACAAAAAAAACAGCCTCGATTCGAGGCTGTTTTTGGAAATAACGAAGTAAATTATTTTTACTGAACACACCAAAGACAATCGATAGCACCTTCGCCAGTAGCTCCATTCCCTTTACATGTAGCCTCCGCTCCGGGAAGCTCTTTTATTCCTTTTCCGTCTGTCCATACAGAATTTTTATCACTGAGGAATGATTTTGACCCAGGCATATAGCATACCGTTACATCTGTCCCCACCGCTGAACCATACACGAAGACTTTTCCCAATTGACCGGACTGCATTGTCTTAAAATTTGATTTTAATTCGCCGGTTAGCATAATTTCATCTACTGCAGCTGACATTGCAACACTACTCAATAATTCTTCACCCTCCGGAAATGCATGGCAGACCCTGGGAACTAATTCAGTTCCCTCGGTACACCACGGCATACGCTCTTTTAGCGCGTAGTATCGTATGATTGCCGAATGTATTTCTGAAACCGTATTTCTTGTTCCTGTATCCGTACCTTTTTTGAGCTGTTCAAACGGATCAAGAGCTCCAATAAGTCCGATAGCCAGAGCTCCCAAAAGTGCGATAACGATGAGCATCTCAATCAATGTAAACCCCTTCGACAAGCTCAGGGCAAGCCCTTTTTTTATAATTTTTTTCATACTTCTCACCTCCTCTTAGAAACACTTAATGAGTGATAACGAATTTAGTGTTTCTTAGACCCACCAGCAATCGCTCCTCACGGCGTGTACGAATAGTACTGAAAAGCCGTGAGGCAAGATGCGGTGGGCTAATCAATTTTTAATAAAACCCCTCTCTATCTTTTGTATCAAGCATTCATCATTCTGTCAACTTATTTAAATTGCGCGGTCAAATTATAAATCGGCGTGATGACGGATATGACGATAAATCCGACTCCCAAGCCCAAAAATACCATGATAATCGGTTCGATGGCTGTTGTGAGGCCTTTTACTAAAATTTCTGCGTCTGATTGAAAATACACAGACAACTTAAGAAGCGTTTCATCCATTTTTCCGGTTTCTTCGCCAACTTTTACCATTTGAGACACAATCGGCGGAAATTCTTTGTGACTTTTAAACGCATCTCCTAAGGAAAGTCCTTTTTCTACTTTTTTCCCGATATCTTCAATGGCGTCACGATACAGAACGTTTCCTAATGAATATTTCAAGGTTTTAAATGCATCCAAAATATGAATTCCTGCAGACAAAAGCATGGAAAGCGTCCTGGTAAACTCTACAAGAATAATTTTATTCTGAAGATTCCCAAAAACAGGAATTTTCAACATATAGGTGTCTATAATCCGTTCGCCAAGAGGCGTTTGTTTCCATTTTCTAAATAAAATCCCACTTCCGATGGCTCCTAAAATCAAAAGCCACCAAAAATTGATGGCAAAATTCGATAGAACAATAAGTATTTGTGTGGTCATCGGGAGAGAAATGTTAAAATCTTTATAGAGTTCCGTCAGCTTCGGTACGACAACCACCATCATGACTCCTGACACGATAATCATACCAACGATAATAATGACCGGATAAATCATCGCACCCTGCACTTTACCGTTAAGATCACGCTGTGATTCCATGGTTTCGGCAAGCCGAGCAAGAACTTTATCCAAATATCCAGATGATTCACCTGCTCTGATAAGCGACACATAAATCGGTGAAAAATGAGTAGGATATTTCGACAATGCAGCGGCTAAATTTCCCCCTCCCACAATCTGATGTTCAATATCCACTAACATTTTGATAAATTCAGGATTAGTAGTCTGTTCCCGTAAAATCGACAATGACTGGGGAAGAGAGAGTCCGGCGGTAATCATCGTAGAGAGTTGCCTGGTAAAATTGACAATATCGGAAAATCCTACCCGCTGTAATTTAGCCATTATTCCTGCAAAAGGGGAATCTACGATCTGGATAAGGGACGCTATGACAAGCTGTTTTTCTCTCAAGAGCCTGGCAGCCTGCTCTTCACTAGGTCCCTCAACGATACCGCGTATTTCTTTTCCGTCAGTTGTAACTGCTTTATAAGAATAAAATGGCATATTTTGAAAGAGGCATAGATGCTTAGTTATGAGAAACTTAGCAATAAACTATGCTTCTAAACCTCTAATATTCTAAGCTTCTTTTTTAAATTCGTTTAATCATTTTACCTAAATCTTCCGGATGCATGGCATAGGATGAAGCGACTTCTACACTAATTTTCCCATTCAGCACCGCTTTTGCTAAAGACATTTCTAAACTTATCATATTAAATTCAGAGGAAGTAAGAATGACATTATCCAACTGGTTTGTTTTTCCGTCACGGATGATGGAACGGACTGCCGGTATTCCCGTCATCACTTCACATATTGCTAATCTTCCTCCGGAAAGAGCAGGAACGAGCCGCTGAGATACGACGCCTTCAAGTGTATTTGCCAGTTGAAACCGTATCTGATTCTGCTGACCTTGCGGAAATACATCAATGATACGATCGACAGTCTGAGATGCGGAATTCGTATGAAGGGTAGCAAGCACCAAATGTCCGGTTTCAGCGATCGTGAGGGCTGTCGCAATGGTTTCGTAATCCCGCATTTCTCCGATAAGAACGACATCAGGATCTTCCCGGAGGACACTTCGAAGTGCCACAGCCCAAGAATGAGAATCTTCATGCATTTCCCTCTGTGATATAAGGGATAATCCGGGCGGATAAACATATTCAACAGGATCCTCAATGGTTATGACATGAAGTCCCCGTGTTTCATTGATATGCTGGATCATAGCAGCCAGGGTCGTTGACTTTCCTTCGCCTGTAGGACCGGTTACCAGTATAAGTCCTTGTCTCAACTTCGTAAATTCGTAGAGAATATTGGGCAATCCCAATGCTTCAATGGACCTGATGGTTGAAGTGATATACCGAAATGCACCGGCGATTGTTCCTTTTTGGTGATAAATATTTACCCGGAATCTGCCCTGTGGAGTACTTACGGAAAAATCTAATTCTTTATTTACCAAAAAAAGTTCTTTCTGCAAATCTGTACAGACAGAAAGGATAAGTTCCTCAGAAGCAGCAGGGGTCAATACAGACGTACCGGTCACAGGATGGAGTGTATCGGCAATCCGCAGTGTCGGAGCAAACCCTGCAATAATATGCAGATCGGATGCATCCAGCCGAGCTGTCTCTGCGAGTAGTTCTTGTATGGACATAATAATATTTTTCAGAAGACTCAGAAAACTCAGTTTGTCAGAAATTCAGAATTTCCGAGAGTCAGAATTTCTGATTTTTCTGATTCTCTGGTTTTCCGAGTATTCCGAGTTTTCTGATTTATCCGAAATAGTTTCCTAATCTTCTCCCACTCTCAATACTTCTTCAATAGACGTCGTCCCTTCCAGTGCTTTCAAGTATCCGTCCTGTTTCAAGGTTATCATACCTTCCTTTATAGCCTGACCTTCTATATCTTTCATGGGAGAGCGGGAAAGCGTCAATCGGCTGATAGGATTAGTCATTGTAAACACTTCAAATATGCCGACTCTGCCTAGATATCCTGTCCCTTGACAGGATGTACAGGGATCATTTCCAACCGTACCTTTTCCCCGGAAAAGCGTTATCTCTTTATCCGTGGCCAAAAGACTTCCTAAGATATCCCGGACATTTTGTTTCACCGCTTCTTCAGGTTTGTATTCTTCTTTGCAGGTTGGACAAATTTTCCGCGCGATACGTTGCCCCACGACTGCATTGAGAGCCGATACGATGAGAAACGGTTCTGCTCCGAGGTCTATAAGCCGTGGTATAGCTCCAGCTGCATTATTGGTATGGAGCGTTGAAAAAACTAAATGTCCCGTCAAAGCTGCCTGGATAGAAAGTTCTGTGGTTTCCCTATCCCGGATTTCTCCGACCAGCATAATATTAGGATCTTGCCGCAAAAAAGACCGGAGACCGGTGGCAAACGTCAAACCCGCAACGGGATTTATCTGCACCTGATTTACACCTGATACCTGATATTCAACCGGATCCTCAAGGGTGAGAATATTCACTTTCGCATTATTCAATTTGGTAAGAACAGCATAAAGTGTCGTCGTTTTACCCGATCCGGTGGGACCGGTAACCAAAATAATTCCATGAGGCCGGAGAATATTAGCCTCTAAATTTTTAAGTCCCAATCCCCGGAGACCCAATTCCGGCAGCGTTGGTACTCCTCCGGATTTTTTTAAAAGCCGCATAACGATTTTTTCACCATGAACGGTAGGTAGTGATGATACACGGAGGTCAACTTCAGAATCTCCCATTTTAAAATTAAACCGTCCGTCCTGGGGAATTCGTTTTTCGTCTATTTTCATCTCTCCTAATATTTTTATCCGGGAAATAACCGCATCATGAAGTCTGTTTGGCAAAAGAAGACGTTCCTGTAAAACTCCGTCTACTCTATACCGGACACGGGTATCTAAATCCTGTGGCTCGATATGCACGTCAGATGCACGGAGCCGCATCGCTTGTTCTAAAATTGCCGATACGATCTGTGCAATGGGCGCTTCCCGTATAACTTCCCCTAAATGTCCTGCTTCATATGTTTTTATTTCATTGGTGGTGTTGGTTTCTTTCAAAGCAGCCGATACGTCCGCTCCGATATTTTTGGTATAGGCGTTATTCATCGCCGTCAGAATCTCATCCTTGGTAGCCATATACGGCTTGATAATTTTTCCCGTCTTTTTTTCCAAAAAATCGATAACCTGAAAATCAAGTGCATTCTCCATGGCCACAGAAATTATATTTTGCTTTTCATCATATTGAAATGATAAAAGTGTGTATTTTCTCGCGACTGATTCAGGGATCATCGTGACAACGTCAGGAGAAAATGCCTCTGTTGAGAGGGAAATGAAAGGAATATTGTACAGCTTTGCTTTTGCCCGCAACAGCTGTTCTTCTGTTGCTATCCGTTTTCGAAGAATTATCGCCTCCGGCTCTTCACCGGTATTGAGTGATTCCGTTCTGATAGTTTCTGCTATATCTTCCGGAATGCTTCCTAGCTCAACCAATGTCGAAAGTAATTGTTGGGCAGTTATGGCCATAAAATTAGTTCGTAGATCCTAGATTTTAGTTTCTAGATACATGAAATATGCACATTAAATCTATTATTGAATGTTTTATGATATATTGCAAGGTGAATAATATTTGCTCATTGCTCATTGCTCATTGCTCATTGCTCATTGCTCATTGCTCATTGCTCATTGCTCATTGCTCATTGCTCATTGCTCATTGCTCATTGCTCTAATAATTATGCATTCCTATCTTATAACAGGCGGGTCATATGAAAACAGAAAAACAAAGGAATCTGATTTGTGTCTTCTTTGGAACGTACAGCCATGTGACATATTTCAAATACGTATAGAAGAAGGCAAACAATCTATCGGCATAGAAAACGTTCGGTTACTTACCCATACGCTCTCATTATCCCCACGATTGTCTTCCGTAGTCGCAGGCATCATCGATCAGGCGGAAAAATTGACCCCTGAAGCACAAAATGCGCTTCTGAAAACCCTTGAGGAACCGCCACCGAAGGCACGGATTATCATAGAAACAGAGAATGATTCCGTCCTTCTTCCCACTATTGTTTCCCGATGCCAGATAATTCCGGTACACACAGTAGTTTCAATAACTCAGGAAGAAAAAAGAAAAAATCTCGAGCTGCTGCAAACATTTCAGGGGAAAAAACCCGGAGAAATAAGCCATATGGTGACCCAATTATTTGATAAAAAAGAAGAAGGAGCAGAATTTCTTCATAATCTACTCCTCACCCTCCATGCATCCCTCCACACTCCGCTATCAGAAAAACACCGGGAAGGATTTGATTCATGGAATTTTCATCAACAAATACGTGCAATTCGAAGCGTACTAAAAGCACAAAGATTACTCTCTTGTCATGTACAGCATCATCTTGTTTTTGATGATTTTTTCCAAACAATTCTGCTTTACAAGAGATAATTCGTCATGTACAATAAGAAAATACGAGCTTCCGAGTAAGCTCTCATTTTTTTCATGAAAAAAGACTCCTATACCGGTGAACAAATCGTCGTTTTAGAAGGCCTGGAACCGGTCCGAAAACGGCCAGCCATGTATATTGGCACCACATCCTTAGCAGGAGTTCATCACTGTCTCAACGAAATTATTGACAATTCTATTGACGAAGCGCTGGCAGGATTTGCCAAAAACGTCTGGGTGACCATAAAAAAAGATGACAGCGTCACTGTAAAAGATGACGGACGGGGAATTCCTGTCGACATGGTTCAAAAATACAAAACATCAGCGCTTGAACTCGTGATGACCAAACTCCATGCAGGAGGAAAATTTGAAGGAAAAGCATATAAGGTGTCTGGAGGTCTCCACGGTGTCGGCGCATCGGTCGTCAATGCACTTTCCACGAGTATGACTGTTCAAATTCACCGCGACGAAAAAATTCACGAACAGACATACAAACGTGGAATTCCTACCGGACCGGTAAAAATAATCGGTAAAACAAACCAAACCGGTACAACGACGCTTTTTTCTCCTGATCCGGAAATATTCAAAGAGGGGATTGCCCTTAATTTTGATACAGTAAAAAAACAAGTACGGGACCGAGCATATTTAGTAGCCAAACTTGCATTTCATCTCACAGATGAAAGGTCCGGTGAAAAAGAGAATTTTTATTTTGAAGGAGGCATTCTTTCTCTCGTAAAAGCGCTCAATAGAAACAAAGAAACGATTCATACACCAATTTTTATTACCAAAACAACACAGGATGAGGAACAAATTGTTGAAGTAGCCCTGCAATACACAGATACATTTACGGAAACAGTCGAAAGTTATGTCAATGTCATCCCGACTCCTGAGGGCGGCACTCATCTCACCGGATTTCGGATGGCTCTAACCAGAGCAATCAATGATTATGCCAAAAAAATCGGAGCAACGAAAAACGGCGAAGACAATATTATCGGAGAAGACACACGGGAAGGATTAACTGCAGTGGTATACATGAAGATGTCCTCTCAAAATCTCCAATTTGAAGGTCAGACAAAAGGAAAACTGGGAAATGCAGAGGTTCAACCCTTTGTCCAAAGCGCGGTCAAAGAAGGATTGGATACGTTTTTTGAAGAAAATCCCAGCGATGCGAAATCCATATTGGAAAAAGTATTTCTCGCCTCAAAAGCCCGGCTGGCGGCAAAAGCAGCCAAAGACGCCATTATCAGAAAAGGAGCTCTTGAGGGAGCAAGCTTACCGGGAAAACTGGCTGATTGTCAGTCAAAAGATGCCACGATATCAGAACTGTTTATCGTAGAAGGAGATTCTGCAGGAGGAAGCGCCAAACAGGGAAGAGACCGAAAATTTCAGGCAATACTGCCTCTCAGAGGAAAAGTCCTCAATACAGAACGGGCCAGGCTTGATAAAATCATCGAATTTGAAGAACTAAAAGCATTGGTGATAGCTCTTGGTATGGGGATAGCGGATAGTTTACACCCGGAAAAACTCCGGTATCACCGGGTCATCATCATGACCGATGCTGATGTAGACGGAGAGCACATCATGACACTCCTGCTCACATTTTTTTATCGGCATCTTCCGTATATAGTAGAACACGGACATCTGTATATCGCTCAGCCTCCCTTATATAAAATATCAGCAGGAAAAAATATCTGGTACGCATATTCTGACGGAGAACGGGACTCACTTTTAAAAGATCATAAAACTGAAATCAAAGGAACGCCGAATATCCAACGATATAAAGGGTTGGGAGAAATGAACCCGGAGCAATTATGGGACACGACCATGAATCCGCAAAATAGAATTATCCGGCAAGTCAATGTAGCAGATATTTCTTCTGCCGATCAAGTGTTCACTACGCTTATGGGAGAAGAGGTGAGCGCGCGGAAACGGTTTATCCAAACCCACGCAAAATCCGCTACATTAGATATATAGATGAAAGCGGATTGCAGTCCGCCAAAGATTGCTCTTCAAGCCGTCTACAAATAGTAGGGAACAGGCTTGAAGGAAAATCTGGCGGGCGAAGTCAGCTACCTTAGATATATAAAATAAATATTTTCAGAACACTCGGACAACTCGGAAAATCAGACAGTCAGAGTTTCAGAAAATCTGAAAGTCTGATGCTCTGACTATCTGACATTTCTGGCTCTCTGAGTTTTCTGAGTTTTCAGAAATAGAAACAGACTGTCCAACATAGTATAATAGAAACCTGTCCAAAACATAACTAAAGGAGGAATTATATGGATATTCAAATCATCGCTCTGTTTACTGCACCTCTCACATCGCTTCTTGCGCTTGGATATGGCGCATACCGGATAAAAGACGTGCTATCCCAATCTGCTGGAAATGCAGAGTTACAATCCATCGCTAAAGCAATTTCTGATGGAGCTATGGCGTACCTGGCACGACAGTTTAAAGTCATTCTTCCGTTCATGGTCGTATTGGCAGTTATCATAGCGCTCACTCTTGGAGTCGGTATCGCTACCACATTTCTTTTAGGTGCTATTTTTTCTGCAATCATCGGATACGTCGGTATGTGGGTAGCAGTCAAAGCAAACGTTAGGACTGCTAATGCTGCACAAAAAGGTCTCAACCCGGCGCTTCGTGTCTCCTTTGGAGCAGGGACGGTCAACGGCATGCTTGTGGTAGGACTAGGACTTTTGGGCATTTCTCTCATCTACATGTGGGCATACTTTTCATTTGCCAGTCAGGGTGCTGACATGGTTGCCAAACAAGCGACCACCGTTCTCACCGGCTATGGATTTGGCGCAGCGCTGATAGCTCTGTTTATGCGGGTAGGAGGGGGAATATTTACCAAAGCAGCTGATGTCGGAGCGGATTTAGTAGGAAAAGTAGAAAAAGGAATTCCTGAGGACGACAAACGAAATCCCGCGACAATTGCCGATAATGTCGGAGACAACGTCGGAGACTGTGCGGGGATGGCAGCGGATGTATTTGAATCCTACGCTCTCACCATCATCGCAGCCATGATCTTAGGAGGCTCCCTCTTTGGTCTCAAAGGAGTAGTATTTCCGCTTTTGGCCCGATCAGGAGCAATTCTTACGTCTATTTTAGGTACATTTTTCGTAAAAGCCAAAAATGACAAAGAAGATGCGATCAACCCTCTTATCAGGGGATTTATCGTTTCAGCTGTGGCTTCCATAATCATATTTTTAGGGCTTTCCTATTATTTATTAGGAGAAATCCGAGCCGGCTATGCAGCGGTATCCGGTATTATCGCGATGCTCGGACTTTTGTATGTGACGAAATACTACACAGGGCCAGGAGAAAAACCTGTGGTAGCTGTCGCCTCAGCCGGGAGAACCGGAGCCGGAACCAATCTGATTGCCGGACTTTCCTTGGGAATGGAGTCTACTTTTTACTCTGTTCTCATTGTCGCAGCAGCAATTATGGCGGGATATTATTTCCTGGGATTTTATGGAATATCCTTGGTGGGTATGGGAATGCTGGCCACTACCGGCATCATCATGGCTTTGGATACATTTGGTCCTATTGCAGATAACGCACAGGGTATGGTGGAAATGGCAGGACTCAAAGGAAAAGCGCCTATTGTAACCGGAGGATTGGATGCAGTAGGAAATACCACAAAAGCGCTGACAAAAGGATTTGCAGTAGGCTCAGCGGCGGTAGCAGCAAGTTCTTTATTTGCTACATACTTTGAAGTCACAGGACTCACCACCATCGATATGGCAAGTCCCAAAGTGTTTGTCGGAATTCTCTTGGGAGGCTCACTTCCATTTTTATTCAGCTCCCGACTCATCGGTTCTGTTGGGCGTGCTGCTTTTGATGTTGTAGAAGAAGTACGACGACAATTCAAAGAAATAAAAGGAATTATGGAAGGCAAACAACTTCCTAATTACGCACGAGCCGTGGAAATCGTGACACAGGCAGCTCAACGGGAACTTGTCATTCCGGCTCTTATCGTTGTAGCCTCACCGGTCCTTGCAGCACTCCTGGGGGCAGAAGCACTCGGAGGATTTCTTGGGGGAGTAGTCGTAGTCGGACTCATGTTGGCATTTTTTATGTGCAACACAGGAGGAGCTTGGGATAATGCCAAAAAATATGTCGAGGACGGTCATTTCGGCGGAAAAGGATCAGATACCCATAAAGCAGCTGTTGTCGGAGACACGGTCGGTGATCCACTCAAAGACACATCCGGCCCGGCACTCAACCCAATGATGAAAATCGTACAAATCGTGGCCATTTTGATCGCCCCGTTTGTCATACAATTCATTGGAAAATAACAGTACAGGGACATAAGACAATGAGCAATGAGCAATGAGCAATGAGCAATGAGCAATGAGCAATGAAAGTGTATCTTCTGCTTATTGTTTACTGTCCCATGTCCAGATAATAACGGTATGAACATCGGCAAAGTCACTCCATCTGAAATTACGACGGAAATGCAAAAAGCATATCTGGACTATGCAATGTCTGTCATCGTTTCGCGTGCTTTGCCAGACGTAAAAGACGGCCTCAAACCTGTCCATCGGCGTATTTTATACGCGATGCACAAAATCGGCATTGTGCATACAGCCAAATACCGGAAAAGCGCACTCGTTGTCGGAGAAGTACTCGGAAAATATCACCCACACGGAGATTCATCTGTCTATGAGGCGCTCGTCCGTTTGGCACAAAGTTTTTCCATGCGCTATCCTCTCGTTGACGGACAAGGAAACTTCGGCTCAATAGACGGGGATCCTGCAGCTGCCATGCGGTACACAGAATGCCGGCTTTCCGCAATAGCATCTGAAATGCTTCTGGACATTGATAAAAATACGGTCAATTTTACTCCAAATTTTGACAATACGATCGACGAACCAATCTATCTTCCTGCAAAACTCCCGAATCTTCTCCTTATGGGGACAGAAGGAATAGCAGTAGGCATGGCCACCAAAATTCCTCCGCATAATCTGGGTGAAGTCGTTGATGCGCTTGTGTATATGATCGGAAAACTCACCGTCAAAAATGAAACGCTTGACGCGTCGGTACCAAAAGAAGAAATCGAAGACCGATTTGATATATCCCACAGGGCGCAAATTACCTTTGATGTCACTCTTGATGAACTTATGCAGTTTATCCAGGGCCCTGATTTCCCTACGGCCGGTGCTATCTATGATATTGAACAGATCCGTTCAGCATACGGTACGGGCAAAGGAAAAATTGTCATGCGCGGAAAAGCGGAAATTGAAGATATCGGGCAAGGAAAATCTGCTATCGCCGTGACCGAACTCCCATATCAGGTCAATAAAGCACATCTTGTGGCCAAAATTGCAGACCTCGTAAAAGAAAAAAAACTTGAAGGTATTTCTGACCTCCGGGATGAATCAGACCGTCATGGAATCCGCATTTATATTGAGCTCAAACGTGATGCCCGACCAAAACAAGTACTCAATAATTTATATAAGCACACTGATCTCCAAACGACATTTCCGGCAAATATCGTCGCACTGGTAGATAATACGCCTCAGACATGCACGCTGAAACTTATTTTGGAAGAATATCTCAAGCACCGCCATGAAGTCATCAGGAGACGAAGTGAATTTGAACTTGAAGAAGCCCAAAAACGCGAACATATTTTAGAAGGATTAAAAATTGCTGTTGATCACATCGATGAAGTAATTTCCATTATCAAAAAGAGTAAAGATGCCGATGACGCAAAAATAAATCTGATGAAACGATTCGGACTCTCCGATATCCAGACAACTGCGATTCTCGATATGCAACTCCGACGACTAGCTGCTCTTGAACGGGAAAAAATTGAGGATGAACTTGCGATGATACGGGAAACAATTCAATATCTGAAAGATCTTCTTTCTCACCCCGAAAAAATGTTTACGGTCATAAAAGAAGAAATTCTCAAACTGAAAGAAAAGTATGGAGACCCCAGAAAAACACGAGTAGTGAAAAGCAAAGTTGGTGAATTTTCTGATGAACAACTGATCCAAAACGAAGATGTCATCATCACCATGAGCCAATCCGGATATATCAAGCGGGTGCCAAGAACAACATTTAAAATGCAGGAAAGAGGCGGAAAAGGAGTCATCGGCATGACGACGAAAGATGAAGACGCTATTGACCGACTGGTATCCGCTCAAACACATGACAATCTTCTGTTTTTTACGGACAAAGGGAAAGTGTATCAGGTACGCGTCTGGGATCTTCCGGAGGGAACACGTCAGTCCAAAGGTCAGGCCGTTGTCAACCTCATCAACATCGAAGCTACCGAACGGGTTACTTCTATGCTTTCGTATACCCTCAAACGGGCTGAACAAAAAGAAAAGGGGATTGACTATATCATCATGGCTACTAAAAAAGGTATCGTGAAAAAAACGCGGGTATCGGAATATGAAAATATCAGAAGAAACGGGCTGCTGGCTATCAAGCTGGAGGCAGGAGATGAACTTGCCTGGGCAAAACTAACAAGCGGCGAAGATGAGCTGCTCTTGGTCACCCATACAGGCAAGTCCATACGGTTTAAAGAGATTGAAGTGCGCTCAACCGCACGAGATACAATGGGAGTCCGAGGAGTACTTCTCACCGGATCGGATTTTTTGGTCAGTATGGACGTCATAAACGACGAAAACAAAAAAACGGATTTTTTGACCATCATGGAAAAAGGAATCGGTAAAAAAACAGCCATTCCGGACTTTCCAAAACAAAGGCGTGGTGGACAAGGAATAAAAGTGGCAGAAGTGAAAGATAAAACAGGAAAAGTTGTCGTATCGCAAATTGTCCCGACAGGTACGGAAGCCGTCATCATCACCTCTACTAAAGGCCAAGTCGTCAAACTTCCTATACAGTCTATCCCGAAACTCGGCCGCGCAACTTCAGGAGTGATCCTCATGCGGTTTACCGATAAAAACGATACGATAGCCGCTGCTACCTGCCTGATAAAATAATTTTTACAATATACTTAACGTACCGCAATGAAACAGAAAAATGTATCATCCACTATCATTATTTGTGATCTCGATAATGTACTTTTCGAAGCTGATAAATTTCTTACTTCAATAAAAAACTCTCTGCGAGACAGTATTATTCAGTATGATGAACATGCATTTACGGAACTCTATGCACAGTATAGAGGAAACATAACCGCCTTATGTTGTGCAGTCGCGGAACAATTTCACGCATCTCTTCCGGACATCAAAAAAATATTTTTTGAAAAAGACGTACAAGAATTCATCATGGAGGGAGCTGCTGATTTGGTCAGATCTATGCAATCGGATTCCCGCCTGATTATCGCAACCACCGGAGACAAACAATTTCAAAAAAGCAAAATTGACCGTTTACAACAAGTATTTCCGGAATTAATAGACAGTGAAATCATCATCAGTCAGGACAAAAAAAAGGAAATCATTGAAGTAATTCAAAATTGTTCCGGAGAAAAAAAGGATCGGGTCATCATTATCGATGACCGGACAGACGTCCTTGAAGATATTTGGGAGTCGTTTCCGGAACATATGAAACATTCTGTCCGGTTTATCAGAATGAAGTACGGAAAATATCAGTATCATCCTCTTCCGGATTGCCTAAAACCGATGACGACAGAAGTCACCTCTCTTCACCTCGCAAAAGAAGCTATACACACCATTCTTTTTCAAAAAAATGAACCGCGTACTGAAATAACTCATCCCGGAATGGTAAAATAGTCATACCTATGAAAATTGACGGAAAACAGATCGCCGAGGAACTGCTTCAGAATCTTCAAATCAAAGTTCTCCAGATAAAAAACAAAGAAATAAGTCCAGCGCTCGCAGTCATCCTTGTCGGAGATAATCCGGGATCTGCATCATACGTCCGACAAAAAGAAAAAACAGCTGAAAGGATTGGAGCAACAATACGAGTTAGAAGGTATGAGTTAGGAGTTAAAAAAAATATCTTACAAAAACAAATAACAGAGTTAAATGCTGATTCTTCAATTCATGGGATTATAATCCAACGGCCGCTTCCGAAACATCTTCAGGACAAGGAACTTCTCGATAGCATAAATCCGTTAAAAGATGTGGATGGATTTGTACCGGGGTCAAAATTTAACGTACCGGTGGCAATGGCGGTGGAAAGAATACTTCAACAAATCTACAAATTTCAAATGACAAATGTCGAATCAATGCAACAATGGAGCAATGAAACAATGAAACAATTTTTACCATGGATACAAAAACAAAACATCGTGGTTATCGGCAGGGGAGAGACGGCAGGAAAACCGATCGCAGAACACCTAATAAACCAAGGATGCAACGTTTCCGTTGTCCATTCTCAAACAATGAACGGGAAAAAACAGCACCAAATAAAAAATGCAGATATTATCATTAGCTGTGTTGGAAAAAAGAGAGTAATTACAAAAAAAACTATCAAACAGGGTTCAATCCTTATTTCCGTCGGCATATGGCGTGACACTGAGGGAAAACTCAATGGCGATTACGAAGAAGATGAAATCAAAACCACCGCCTCCTTTTACACACCAACTCCGGGTGGAGTAGGACCCGTCAATGTCGCGTGTCTCATGAAAAATCTTCTTACTGCTTGCATATCACACCCTCTTTCCGTACACTAAAATCATATGAAAACTATACTCATTTCCATTCCCGTATTCTTTCTCACATTATTTGCCTACACAAAACTCGTAGGACCAATACCTTTTAGCGTCAATCAGACGACCATGACCAAAACTGACCTGTTTACCGTCACAGGTACCGGAAAAGTATCAGCAACGCCGGACATCGCCCGCATCACGGTCGGCATCCAGAAAAACGGACCAACGGTCAAAACTGCCCAGGAAAACATGAATACGGTGATAAATACCGTCTCTGAAAGCATAAAAAAACTCGGCATTGATAAAAAGGACATAAAAACGACCAATTATTCTATCAATCCGGAGTATGACTATACCGATGGAAAGCAAAAAATTATCGGATATAACGCCGGTACTGACCTGGAAATAATCGTACGGCAAATTGATAAAGCAAATACTGTCATTGATGCAGCAACGGCAGCAGGTGCAAACACAATCGGAGGGCTGGTATTTGATGTAGAGGATAAAGGAAAGGCAGAAAACGAAGCACGAAAACTTGCATTTGCTGAGGCGAAAAAAAAGGCTGACGAGGCATCAAAAATTGCAGGATTTACGCTTGGAAAAATGGTCAATTATCAGGAAAATTTCGGCGGAGATTCTCAACCAAGACCATACCTGATGAACGCAAAAATCAGTGCTGATTCAACTGCGCCGACAGAATTAGAGCCTGGCTCCAAAGAACTGACGGTGACTGTGACCCTAAGCTATGAACTTCGGTAAATAGCTTCAAAACTTCTTTACTATAAGGCTTGCGAGGACACCTCATTGGGAGTACAATAATCTAGCTTTACCCTGTTATAACAACATAATTTAACGGCTCATATGGGAAGAAGTCATGTCACACCAATTCAGCAACCAACGGATTACACCTGCGGTCCGGCATCACTAAAAACTGCACTCCATATATTTGGTATTCATAAATCATTGGAGTCCCTTATTAAACTCTGTAAAACTACCAGAAACGGCACGACGACGCCAAACCTCATCCGTGCATGGAATTCATTTGGCTTTTCCGTGCTTGCCACGGAATACTCAACACTCACGCATCTCCAAAGCGCCTTAAAAAATTCATCAAATACAATTCGTGCAGTACAGGTGAGCTATCTCTATGATCTGGATGCAAAAGACAAACCACATCCGGACTCCGGCCATTGGGCAGTCGTATCATCGTACTCGGCAAGCAAAAACAGAATCGTTCTTTTTGACAGCGCATCCAATACGCGGAAATCATACAACTGGCAGGAATTCCGGAAACGATGGAAGGATTATGATTTAAAACGGAAAAAAATAGGGGAGCGGGGTCACAAATTTCAACTGATCCGTCACTGGCAACCACAGCTCATGCTGGTCATTGCCAGAGATATAGAAGAACTGCCAAAATTCAGATCTGAAAGCTCAAAACTTTTTACTCCCGTTTCCGCCTAAGGACAGACTGTACAATTTCCCACAAAAAATCCGTAAAGGTTAGCCCGACTGCTTTTGCCGATATCGTCATACTATACAGCTCATCATCATCCAGTCCGGGATTAGGATTTACCTCCAAAATTATGAGTTCATTCTCATTTTTGAGCCGCGCGTCAATCCTGGTAAAATCCCGAAACCCAAGACGGGTGAAGGCTTTCAGGGAAATATCGTTAAAAATCGCGAGTTGCTTTTTCGAAAGGGTAGCAAGAACAGTGTCTGATCGGAGATAATCCGGATCATCAGCATTCCATCTCTCGGAAAACGTAAGAAATTCCGGAGTACTCGTCGGCTTATAAACAATCTCAGCGGGGGGAAGCATACACGGCCCATCTTCCTTTTCAAAAACTGTAATTTGAAATTCTCTTCCACTGATAAATTCCTCTGCATACACATCCTGGGAAAACCGTGCAATTCTGTCTTTCACCACCCGTGCCAGTTCATCATCGTTTTTCACAAATGATGTTTTCTCTATGCCCACACTGCAGTGTTCCCGGGCTAATTTGACGATGACGGGATACGTAAATAGGGGAGAAATAAGTTCATTTCCTGTCTGAAAAACCTGCCACCGTGGTGTGGGAAGACGGAACTCATCAAGAGCTTTTTTCATCATAACTTTGTCCACCAACATAAAATTTTCTTTGGTGGCTCCTGCAAAGGGAATGCCACGATTAGAAAGCTCTTCCATGGCAAGCAAGCTCAAAGGAAGGTCCTGTCCGGTCCAATCAATAAGATTGATGATAAGATCAGCCTGAATTGATTGGATTGTTTCTCTGATTCTGCTCTCTGATAACCCAATGAGCAAAGGAGTTGCTCCTTTTTCCTTCAGCGCTGTAGCAATCTTTGATGAGGAAACAACAGTATCCTCATCGGCAGCAATATATGAACTGCTTTGAGCTCTTTTGGTTGGTAAACTATAAAGAATTGCGATAATCATTGACGGTGGAACCTTTCATGAACTTTTTTCAGTTGCGGATTGGTGACATGGGTATAGATTTGGGTCGTTGAAATATTTTTGTGACCCAACATTTCCTGGATTGCCCGAAGATCGGCGCCTGCTGATAAAAGGTCTGTAGCAAAACTGTGACGGAGTCCATGAGGGGTAATTTTCATAGATAATTTTGCTTTTTTTACATATTTCTCGACTGACCGCTCCACGCTTCTGGCCGACAACCGCAGACTTCCACCTGTCCGATCGTTTTGGTCAGGCTTTTTACCCCCATACCGTATAAATACCGGCGGCAACGAATCTTCGCGCGTATCTAAATACCGCTGTAACCACGAGACTGCTGAATCTGAAAGAAAAACGACGCGCGGACGTCTGCCTTTTCCGATAATACCAAATTCTTTTTGTTCAAGATTTATCTTATCACGGTTGAGTCGTACCAGCTCTGAAACCCGAAGCCCTGTAGAAAATAATGTTTCCATAATCGCTTTGTCCCGAAGTCCGTCCGGTTTACTAATTTCCGGCATGGAGAGGAGCCGTTCTACATCATCTCTGCCCAAAAAATTAAGGCTTCGCGATTCTGCTTTTGGGAGATCTATAGTATCAGGGGAAACAACGGATATGTCCCGTTTGATGCAGTACTTCAGAAATGACCGGAGTGCAATCAAATGATAATTCTGCGTGACGCGTTTGAGGGATATCCCTTTTTCATCAACAAACCGGGACAAAAACAGTCTGTACTGCCGGATGGACTCCGATGAAATATGTTTTGTCGTTAGTGTATGCCGTTTTTCATGGTTAAACGGGGCAACTTCCCCGCTGGGGGAGGGAGTCGTTTCGCCGGTCAGATAACGCATAAATCGATCTAAATAGTGTCGGTAATTACGGATGGTTAATAAGGAAACATTGCGCTCAATTTCCAAATGTTCCAAAAATTCATCGATAAGGATAGGTAAACTCATAGAACGATATAACTAATGACTATATGATCTCGCCATTTTGCGATGACGCGAATGTGGCGTCGTAATAATGGCGAGCTAATTGTAAGACGATTTGCAAAAAATCGTCCTTACAATTAACAATGTACGATGTTAGAGAATCTGTCAAGAGATCAAACCATGATATACTTATAAACTCTATGAAACTCGGCATAAAAGTCGGACCGCAACACCAAAGTGTTCTTGATTTAGAAGAAACAAACGCTCCATTTGCGGAGGTCTGGTTTCGGATTGATAAAAAAGACGATTATGACGAACTTTTTTCATTCCTTAGAAAAAAACGCGTCGATACCGGGCTCCATTTCTGGGGATTAACCCACGATGGAATCGTTCCGACGCTCACTCATGACGATCCGGCTTTACTTCAAGAGTCCATAAATCTCATGAAACAGACCATTGATATAGCCGCTCACAATAATTTCTCATACGTCAATATCCATCCAGGCTTCAGAATGCGTATCGGGTGTGAATATACAGATCTTGTTTTTTCTTCTATAGATGACCATATCGTCTCACATGAACACGCTACAATCCATTTCCTGGATTCTGTAGAACAGTTGACTGTCTATGCAAAAAGAAAAAATGTAGTTTTGATTGTTGAGACAACCCCAGTCCGTCTACAAACAGGATCGCTGCACGATAATAAAAACAGACGTTCCACACAGGATTTTTGTGAGTATTCTTATATAGATCTTCCCACTGATACAATCCAATTTGCTATTGCAAATGATTTTGGTCATACCGCGGCAAACAGAATATCTGAACACGCAAAACCCGTATGGGACCTCTTATATAAAAAAACCATTGAATACGTTCCAATGACACGATTGTTACATTTAGGATACATTATCCCGCCGTATAATGGCACTGACTATCACGACCAATTAGACAATCCGATGTTTGAAACGCCTGTTGCAATTCCAAATAAAAACCAAATGGTTGAACTTCTAACGCTGTTCAAAAAAAGAAATGATGTTTGGGCACTTGTGGAACCAAACGGACAACACCCAAAAAACTATTTTTTAGCCCAAAAGCTCCTCGCCAAAGCAGGTCTCTAACCCCTAGAAATTGAAGCTAAAAATGAGCCCCTGTAGTGCCCTAGGATGGCAGCAAAATTGTCCGAACGTGGGTTTGTATGTCATGATTTTAGCCGATTATAACGGTCTAACCGTGGGCTCCGCCCAGAGGGCTCTGCCCGGAGGGGGACAAGGGTAATTTCACATAATTTCGTAATATTTCCTTGATATGGGACCCTGGAAAACCAGGTGGGAAATCGTTTCATTTTTTTATCAAATTCCGGGAGAGAATAAAAACATTTGAAAAAAAATAAATAAAAAAAATATACAGCAGATTATCAACAAAAAACCACTCCCCCAAAGGCCATCAAATTCATAACGTCGTAAAAGTATTCTTGTACGACGTTATGGCTATCTGTTCTCTCTAGGTACCGGACTGACATATTTCATTATCCAAAACCCCACAAAAGATGCTTTGTACATATACCGGTCTCTCTAATGCCCTGTACGGTGCCTCTCCCGTAACTCCGTAGTAATTGAGAGTCTTTACGTCGAATACCCACTTTAAGGAGACCTCTTCTAAGAGAAGCGTGGGCGTACTCTCTCCGAAAGTTCTCTCTATTGTCCTTCAACACTTTGCTCTCACAAGGAGTCTTCTCTGTGTACAGCAATACAAGCAGGATTAAAACTGGTGCATACACAACAAAGAACTCTGTTCGGGTTTCATATAGTATGATTAGTTTAGCAAGTATTGATGCTCTAAATCATAATTTCTGAAGCTAAACAGTAAAATTCTTTTTATATCTCCGGAAAAGAAAATAGAGCGTAAATACAGGCTAAAATGACACTCTCGAGGCTAACCTCGCCTAGCAGAGAGAGATAATATATATTGCAATTAGCACTCTCAAAAAGAGAGGCGTAAATGAGGCTAGTTTAGAGCGTATGAATAATCTAAACTATATTTTTTGAAGCTATAATATGCACCGCATGCGTACTCAATAAGGTATCGTAAACAGAGCGTAGTAATGAGCCAAATTATAATTCCCGAAGCTAATTTTACACTCTCTGAATTCTCTTCGAGCTTCAACGTGTAGTCATTCGAGGCTGTGAAATGTCTAGACAGACGTCGTGAAATATATTATCCACATCACTATAGGCTTAATTACCGTATATATATCAAACTATATCATGCTTCTCCCCCACCCTACATACATCGAATTGTATTCAAAAATCTCGGATAGATCGGAAAACTCGGAATACTCAGCATGTCGGAGAATCGGACTTTCAGAAGATCAGATATTCAGAGTTCTGATTTTCTGACCTTCTGGGATTTCTGCCTCTCTGGCTTTCCGATTCTCTGAGTTTTCTGATTTAAACCCCCCGCCACCGTGTCGTTGCAAGAAAAATAAGAGAAATAATGACGCAGACGAAAAAAAATTCTATAACGGTTTTTTTATACATTTTTTCAATAATGTACTGTTGGGCCATACCTACAAGACTATAAAATACCGATGAAAGAAAAAGCGCAGCCATCATGCGGGGCACCGGCCAAAACGAAAGGATCCATGTCACCTGCATGAGTACTACCGTTAAAACAATCGTGACAGATACCAATCTCCCACTCGCCTTCTCTTCCAACTCCATGGCCCAAAGAAATTGAAAAATACAAATAAAACTGAGTATACCAATACCGATACTATTGGGCACCGGCCCTCCACGAAATGCAAATACTGTCTGCACAAGCAAAAAATATGTGACAAAGGTCATGAGAAATCCTACGGAATGCGCAGCCCGAAGAAGTGCTATCGTCCTATTTGCCGCTACATTATAAATATTTTCCGTCAGAAGGAGGGCATAAAATCCAAATGCGTAAAGAGCGGCAATAGGGATTCTTGTAAGCCACCGGACAGGCAAAAGAAAATAAAATAAGGCGACCGCTGCTGAATATAAAGTCGGCAGAACCAAGAGTGTAAACCACTCAATCCCCTTCAGGTCTTCGTGGAGAGCGAGTGCCGAAAAAATAAATGCACAGAGCGATAAAGCCGCAACGCACAAATATCGGTAATCTGAACCGACTACCTGTGTCAAAATGAGAATCGATGTAAGAAATACGGTTGCCAGCACAAACCGTTGACGTTTAGAAATCCCAATACGCATAAACCATTCTATAATGGTAGGTATGAAATGATTGGGATGAGGAAAAATAAGCTTCATACGTTAGTTATATATTGGAATACACCCGTTGTATATCATCACTTTCCTCAATGCGCTCAATGAGGACATCAATATGTTCCTGCTGATCCGGTGAAAGCACTATGTCTGCTTTTGCTTCCATGACCGGTGAGAAGGAATCGATACGCACATTTTTTTCTTCCAGTTTTGATTTTACGGCAAAAAGCTGATCAGGCACAGTATACACCTCAAGCACATCTTCTTTTTCAAAAACGTCATCAGCGCCAAATTCCAGAGCGTATGTCAGTATCGTATCATACGGCAATTCTTTTGGGAGAAGGATGATACCACGGTGGTTAAAAAGATAGGACACTGCCCCGGGACTCCCCATAGATCCTCCTGCATGCTCAAGTACTTGTTTGAGAAAAGAAACAGTTCTGTTAATATTATTGGTTGCTGCTTCGATATAAAGAGCGACTCCAAACGGCCCGTATGCTTCATATACAATCTGATGGATACTCTCTCCATCCATTCCCTTTGCTTTATCAACAGCACGCTCTATATTCTCTTTGGGCATATTAACACTCCGCGCTTTTTCTATAGCCAGTCGGAGATGAAAATTCGTATTTGGGTCCGTAACTCCTCCTCCATCTTTGACTGCTATCGTTATAGCGCGGGTCGCTCTGGTAAACGCTGCGGCTTTGAGAACGTCAGTGGTAGCCTTCTGATGTTTTACTTTTGACCATTTTGAATGACCACTCATATATATGGAGAAGATTAGAAACTTAGCAAAAAAGAAGCTTAGTAAGATAGCTAATCTTCTACGCATCTATACTTCTCATCTACTAAACATCTAAACATACTCCTTTTCTATGCTTCTAATCATCTCAGCCTCTCACCTTCTTATTATTGTACATTCCATATTGACTTTTCTCAAGAAAACGATATGCTTTCTTTCATGACCGACAACATCCTTACTGACAGAGCCGTCAATTGCGCGTTGTCTCAAAACTGGCTCGAAGCAATTGTTGTCAACAGACAAATACTCCAACAATCCCCAAAAGATATCGGAGCGTTAAACAGACTTGGCTTTGCACTTCTCAAAACCGGAAAAATCCGTGAAGGAAAATTGATGTTTGAAAAAGTATTAAAACTCGATTTGTACAATAGGATAGCCGGAAACAACATTAAAAAAATCGAATCAATAAAGAAAAGTACGAGCGATTTCATCCGTGATTGTCCTGTTGCACCGCTTTTATTTCTGGAAGAACCGGGCAAAACAAAAATAATTGAGTGTGTCAATGTTGCTTCAGCTCAAATACTTTCCTCCCTGTCATGCGGACAAGAAGTATATTTTAAATTAAAAAAACACGGGATTGATATACGTGATGCAAAAGGCACCTATATCGGAGCGCTTCCTGACGATCTTTCATTTAAACTTCTTCTTTATACAAAAGGAGGAAATCAATATTCCGTAAACATTAAACGCATTGCGAAATCCTGTGTATCCGTGTTTATACGGGAAATAAAACGGGGTAAAAAATTTGAGAATCAATCATCATTTAGCGGTACAGCCAGTTATATTCCTCATCAGCGGGATCATGAACATGCAGAAAGCAAGCAAAATGAAGAACCGGAAAAAGAAGGGAATGAAGAATAGCTTCAAAAAGGAAAAAATCTCCTTTCAAAATCCGTGCCAATAATAAACGTGACGTCACTTTGAGAATCTTCACCATCTTCCTGGATAGTACATCCGTATAACCACCGAAGCGCATCCACCGTTTTTGTTTTGTGAATCTCTTTTTTCCCTTTTATGATGCATGTCTGCGGCTGCATGGTGTCAATATTTGCTATCGAGCTAACGTGGAATCCTAATCCCTCCATGATGCGCGTTGCTTTTTGAGCAAGGCCGGAGGATTTCGTACTGTTAAAAACAGCAATCCGCAGATTTTCCTTTCGGATTTGGGAATCTTCTGCATGCGTCCCTAACAGAAGTGTCAGCTTCCCCGGATCAATCTTCTTCACCCGTGTTCCGTCAGCAAGAGTGCTATCCACAAAAACCGCCTGATTTGAAAGGTCTATAAAGGTCATATCTGTAGGACCCATTCCCCTGATTGCCCGGGATAATTCAAAAAATATTCCCGGAGAAATATTTGTTTGGTTTTTCTGAAAAAATGTCCGGATGCAGGAAAAAAAAGACAGCGCATTCTCTATCTGAACACCAATACTCCCTGTGCTCCCTCCGGGAGACACGGGATTGATAAAATACCGTATCGGGATACCAGTTGCTTCTTCTACCGTCTCAGTTAAAACCACGCCGCGCCTTTTATCCAGACTGTCAAGCTTCCATACTGATGAAATCGGATATGATCCGTATCCCCTCGTCATATCGACATAGACATCGGATGGCACGCTTACGGCTGTAATGGTATTTCGTATTTGATCATATGAAAACACTATTATCGGATCTCCAACGATTACGACTCCAATGCGTGTTGGGATTTGTTCATGGATAAACACGATGCTAAGAGATGTCAACAGCAGTACAAAAAGTGCGCTAACAATAAAAAATATCCACGGATTATTGAGTTTTTTTCGGGCAGACATAAATAAGAATCTTAGTAAGCTTAGTTATGAGAAGCTTAGTAATAAAGCTAAACATCTATGCTTCTAAACATCTAAGCATCTACTCAATCCACTTCTTCTTTAATGCTACAAAAGAATCGCCTTCGATAGCAAGTCGAATTTCACCTGTCAGCCGATTGATAAAGGAAATATTATGAATCGTTGCCAACCGATATCCCAAAAGCTCCCGCACTTTGAAAAGATGATGAATATACGCCCGGGTAAAATGAGTACAGGTGTAGCACAGACAACCCTTTTCTATTGGACTGAAGTCTTCTGCATAATCCGCTTTCAAAAGATCTATCTCATATGCTTTCTGCTTTCTGCTTTCTGTCCCCTGCATTCTGTATACCCTCCCCATCCGTGCGAGTCTCGTCGGCTGAACGCAGTCAAACGTGTCCATACCGTGTTCCACGAGGGTAAATATATCATCTATTTCCCCTACTCCCAAAAGATGACGGGGTTTCTCATCTGGAAGATAGGGACAAACCCAATCAAGGATGTCTTTCATTTCCTTTTTACTCTCCCCAACTGCCACTCCTCCAATAGCATATCCGTCAAACGAAAGAGAGGTTATGTATGTTGCAGATTTCTCACGAAGATCCTGAAAAACACTCCCCTGTATCGATCCATAAAGAGCTTGATAGGGTTTTTTCTGTTTTTTGTTTTCTGTTTTTTGTTTTTTATGTTCCTCAAGGCTTCTTTTTGCCCACTCATGCGTTCGTTCCATAGACTGTTCCGCCTGTTTGTGCGTCACGCCACTCGGGGTACAGTCATCAAAAGCGATATGGATATCTGAACCCAATGTCCATTGATATTGCATGGAATTTTCAGGATTAAATATATGTTCACTCCCATCCCAATGAGAACGAAATACCACTCCATCATCGTTTATGCGGACGAGCTCCGACTCTCCTTCCCCTTGTTCATTTTTGCTTGCATACCGCTTTCTTCCAAGAGAAAACACCTGAAATCCGCCACTATCGGTAATTATCGGTCCATCCCAATTCATAAATTTATGAAGTCCGCCTGCGTTTTTTATGACCTTCAACCCCGGCCGAAGGTACATATGATACGTATTGACGAAAAACAACTGAACCTGAAGCTCCTTGAGTTCATCCGAAGTCAAAGATTTAACACTCGCCTGCGTTCCTACCGGCACAAATGCCGGTGTTTCAATGTCACCATGTGGCGTATGAATAACACCCGTACGTGCACACGTTTCTAAACCAGTATTCAAAACTTCAAAGGAAAATGTATTCACAGCATCCTATTGTATCATGTGGATTGAATTAGATTCTCATCCCATTCCGTGCTCAATTTTGAGACGGGATATAGTACCGGAGAAATCCTCAGAAACTATTCCGTATTCCGGAAGCAAACGATGAATAATAGAAAGCGCTGCTTCAAATTCAGGCTGTACCACAATTTGAACGCCTAATGATTTGAGATGAATTTGATCATCTTCGTGATGAGTCCGACAGATAATCTGTATATTTTTATTGAGAGTGAGGGCGTGTCCGATAATCAACTCCTGCGTATGACGATCCGGAATGGCGATAATAATGGCTTTAGCAAAATCAACCTGCGCTTTATCCAACACATCCCGGTCAGCAGGATCACCGTATACCACCATTATCCCTTTCTCCTTCACCTTAGAAACAGTTGTATGGTTATAATCAACAACGACAAAAGGAATTCCTGCCATTTCGAGGGCCCTACCAATATATTTCCCCACTCTGCCATATCCACAAATCACAACATGGTTTTTAAACGGCAATTCAATATTCCTTTCTATTTTCAATGATTTTTTTCTTCCGAATAAAAATATTTTCTCTCCCAGAAGGTGTTTCAATCCGTAATAGAGCTTCTGCCCGTGTGATAGAAGAGGAGAAGAAAACGCAATGGTACCAATGACGAGAGAGGTGCATAACATAAAATCCTGAGACGAAAGCACACCGGTTGCAACCCCTTCTTTTGCTAAAATAAACCCGAATTCACTTATCGGGATAAGTCCGACCCCCACTAAAAACGAGGTTTTCGGATGATATCCTAAAAATCTACTCAAAAGAAAAACAACAATAAATTTGAATATAACTATCAAGATGATCATCCCAAAAAACAACGGCCACATGAAAAGCATCGTTGGAAACGAGATGCTCATCCCCAAAGATACAAAAAATACCGTTGCAAAAATATCACGCAAGGGACGAACTTCTGCAAATACCATATGATTTTGGCTCGTTTCTGCTATCATGAGTCCTGCGATAAATGCCCCTAACCCAGCTGAAAGTCCGAAGGCATACGCAGAAATAGCGGAAAAAAATACGATGCTTATAGTCGTGATGAGATACACTTCCCTGCTTCCCAGCTTCGCAACCCGATTGAGGATAAACGGTACTCCTGTTTTTCCAAAAAATATCACACAGAGAATTACCACACCGGCTTTTCCCAATTGAAATACGATATCCATACATATACCGATAAGTGTTGCGGATCCTGACGCATTCGTCGCCACTAAAACGGGAAGAAGTACCATGATAGGAATAACAGCTAAATCCTGGATAACGAGCCAACTCGTCAAAATATCTCCCGGTATGGTATCCAGTTCACCTTTTTCAAAAAGAATTTTTACCACTACAAGAGTTGAAGATAAAGAGCCGATAATAGAAATAAACAAAGAAAGAAAAAACGGCATTCCTACAACTCCGAATACCACTAAAAAAAGAAATGATGTAACCAAAATAATCTGAAAAAATGCTGCCCAAAATACCGTACCCATCATCAAGCGCAATCGATGAAAAGAAAGTTCAACGCCGAGGGTAAAAAGAAGAAGCGTCACCCCAACATCTGATATCAAATTTAAAAATTGTTTCTCAGTGGACTGGGGAAAAACGTTTCCAAATACAATTCCCATGATGATATATCCTAATAAAAGTGGAATTTTCAATGCGTGGGCAAAAAATCCGCCGACCACAGCAGCGGAAAATACAAAAAAAAGCGTCGTAACCAGTGTAAGTGACTGCGGATCCATAAATAAAAATACTACAAATACTACCAATACTATAAATCCGACTCGCCTCGATTCGGCGAAGCGGGCAAATGAATAATTTAATGAACGAATGATTAAATTTTACATTATTTATTTGTAGTATTTATGGCATTTATAGTATTTGTCGGATTAATGACGCTCCTCATATCATCCGGTATCGGCGCTTCATACGCAAGAGGCTTACCGGTTTTCGGATGGGTAAATGAAATCTTCCATGCATGGAGCATGACTCGCGGGATATCCTTCCGGTCGTCGCGACTCTGCTTTCTCCCCGCATAAAGATAATCACCCAGTAATGGGTGACCAATATATTTGAAATGTACCCTTATCTGGTGCGTCCTGCCCGTCTCCGGATACACTTCCATGAGGGATATCTTCTCGTTAGTGACAAGTGACAAGTGACAAGTGACAAGTGAAATTCGTTTAAATTTCGTCACCGACTCTTTTCCTCCCGGCACAACACCGAAATGTTCCCGATTCCACGGCAGTCGTCCGATGGGTGCATTGATTTCTCCGATTTCCGATACCGTTCCATGCACTAGGGCAAGATACGTTTTTTTTACCTCATGATCTTTAAACTGTCGCTGAAGTTCAAAAAATGAAGCTGAATTTTTTGCAATCAAAAGTATCCCTGATGTTTCTTTATCGATCCGGTGCACTATCCCGGCCCTGCTTATAAACTCTTTATTTTCTTCTGTCTCTTGCTCTCTGTCCCCTGTCACATGCTTCTCAACCCAGTCTTGAACGGTTTGAATCTTCACGCTTTCGGCACGGTTGACGACCATTCCCGGCGGTTTATCTATCACCATCACGTCTATATCCTGATAAAGGACAGAAGGAATCATGTGTATTTTTTCTTTTCTTCACATGTTTTGCATAACATCGCAGTCGGAAGAATGCTGAGACGATCCGTATCTATCATACTGGAACATTTTGTACAAAATCCGTACGTCCCCCGGGAAATCCGGAAAAGCGCCTCATCAATACTTTTCCGCTTCATCTTCAATTCCTCAATAAGTGCACTAAATCTGTCATGACTGGACTCTTCATCTGCATCCCGGTCTAAGGCGGCATTATCCGTCAGACGGTCCGGATCCGTAAATGGATCCTGTTTTACCAGTTCATCAATCCTAGATTCCAAAAGTTTTTTCTCTTCCTCTAGATGTTTACGCACATCACCGAGTATTTCGTCCGGGAAATTTTGCATACAATCCTCCTAACATCACAAGCACTTGTTTATACACTATAGGAATATATTTTTTGACGAGTTTCTTTCCTCCGCCCCATGTAATCAGCCCACCTGCTGCCTCCCCGAAAATTCCGATACAGACCCACTGATTTAAATTCAAACCTGAAAAGTATACAGGACTCTCTGTAATAAATTCAAGACTAAACATCGCAAGACTAAAAAAGAAAAAAAACCACAAGGCGTATAGCCCTGACTTCTCCAAAGTTGTTTTGTGAAACCGCCGGACGCCCAAAAGAAGAAGGAGAATGACAAACACTGCAAACATTTCATACAGCGCTACCGGATGGACCATACCATCTTTGCCCGGCATTTTAATACCCAGTACAAACGTGGTGCTTTTTCCGATGATTGATCCGTCTAAAAAAGCGGCGAGTGCCCCCCAGGTAAATGCGGAAGAAAATCCGATAGTGAATGCGTCTAAAAAAAGAGATCTCCGGATCGAAAACGTACGACTCATGGTAAGCATGACTGCTCCCCATGCCAAAAACCCCCCATAAAATGAATACCCTGGTTGGATCCAAATGGTAAATATCCGAATCCAAAGATTTCCTTCAAACAAATGCCAATGAGTCACCACAAACCCCAGACGGGATCCGATAATTGCGGCGATAGTCCCATAAAACATGAGCTGATAAATATGCTCTTCGGCAATAGCCTGATTTCGAAGCTGCCTCCAAAAAAGAAACGAAAATACCATCCAGGAAAGGAAAATAAACACAACAAAGCTAGAAATATGAATTGGCCCGATAGAAAAAAGTGTTGGAAACATATGGTTATATCTTGGATCTTAGATCTTTGGCCTTAGGTTATTCTTCTATGACCTACGACCTAATTGTAGTATACCGTATCCGATATACCCCATATACCACGATGATGACACCGAGAATAAATATCACTTTCCCCACTCCTACCACATCTGCCAACACTCCTCCGATCATGACCGGCAATATTCCCACGCCTCCTACAAAAGCCCCCAGAACGCCGTAGACCCGTCCACGCATGTCTCCTTCAGCTTCTTTTTGAAGAACACTATTTGCCGGCACATCCAACAAACTATTAAACACACCCAGACAAAAAAAGAGAAAAATTTCTAAAGGAATAATGATAAAATCTGTAAATAACCAATCAAATCCTGCATACCGTTTCAAATATACGGTAATAGAAATAATGCCTAAAACCAGTCCGATTCCTAAAATACCCCCATTCATAAGTTTGGCAGGCTTATACACATACCCCCTGTTTCCTACCCAAACTGCCCCCAAGAGTATGCCGAGAATCACAGGTCCTATGACAAAAACAGATGCGTCCGTCACATCAATCCCTAACACCTTATCAGCAAATCCGGGACCAAGCGTAGAAAGCATAGCAACAATTATTTGCGTCCCAGTAAGAAGTAGTACTGCGTCAAACAGGAGAGGTGAATGCCGGACATAGCCCACTCCTTCCGTAAGTGACATCCATAATTTTTTCATAACCCCAAAAACGTCAAGCGTTTTTATTTTTTTCCAAAGCTTCGTGTCATCAGAAGATTGTGGGAGTTTCAACGAAATCCACCATGATATGACATAGAGTCCAACAATCACAAGAAGGGATATGTACTGCCCAAAATATCGTAAAATTGGTCCTGCCGCAATAAATCCGATCGCTACACTGCCATAGTAGGCAAACGAAAACAAACTATTGGCAGAAACCAACTGTCTGGCAGAAACGAGCTTCGGGATCATCGTAGCTTCAGCCGGAACGAAAAACTGGGTAACGACAGCGTTCAAAAACAAAAGGATATACACAACCCCGATATAGTGAGAAGTAAAAAGAAGGCCCAACACGAGCACTGCCCGAATAATGCAGCTATACAGAATGATCATCCGTTTATCTATATAATCAACCGCAGTTCCTGCAAGAAGCCCAAAAAGTACTGATGGGATGCCGTATGCCATAAACAGTCCGGATACCGCAGCATTGCTCCCCGTGTTTTTGTAGACAATGAGTCCAAGGAGAAGAAGCGTGATATTGGCGGCAAATTGAGAAAAAATTTGACTAAGCCAGAGACGCAAAAATTGCTTATGAGACAAAACAGAAATAAACGGAAGTGTTTGAAGAGCCATAAAATAGAGTATAACACGAAAATACTCCTGATATACCCCGCTTCAGTAAGACAAAAAGTTGCATATAAGAAAAGAAGTATACTACAATCAAATCTACCGTATGCTTGAAACAACGCACGCACTTATTGCCGGAACGATTGCAGTTCACACCAAAGATCCGGCAACAGCTCTCACCCTTTCATTTTTCTCTCACTTTTTGCTGGATGCAGTTCCCCATTGGGATTTCGGCACAAACTGGCGGGAACGCAGAAAACTCTATACAGGAATCGTGGCAATTCTTGATGTCATTGTTGGATTTGGACTTGGATATCTTCTGTTTGGATCCACGGTCCCGCTGCCATTCCTGTTTGCCTGCATTACTATATCCATGATTCCCGATTGGATGGAGGCGCCGTGGTACATATTTTTTGCCAACCACCACAAAAAAGAACCTGCCAAACACGCAAACTTTTTTGAAAAACTCACATTTGGAATTTATACATTAGAAAACCGCTTTCACAATAAAGCAGAATTTCCACTGGGGATCATCACACAAATAGTGACCATCGCCTTCTTCTTTTTTCTGCTAAAGTGACTTCTCCCCGCGTACCAGGACCCATTTATAATGATTGTAGGTATTCGAGAATCAATCGTACGCCAAATCCTGTCCCGCCTTCAGGGCAAAACGGAGAATTTTTCTCATCCCATGCAGTTCCTCCTATATCAATATGCGCCCACGGGATATTTTCCGGTACAAAGGGCTTGAGAAACAGCGCTCCGGTGATAGCTCCACCTGCTCTGGTCTTTGCCACATTTTTTATATCAGCGATAGGACTTTTCAAAAAGTCTTCATACTCTCTGGCCAAAGGCAATTCCCAGAGGCGTTCCCCTGTCTTTTTCCCAGCCGTCAACAATTGATCAGCCAGTGCTTTTTCATTAGCAAAAAGCCCGGCAATTTCCTCCCCCAAAGCGACAGAACATGCACCGGTGAGAGTTGCCAAGTCGATAATGACATTCGGATGAAATTTTTCCGCATACGAAAGCGCATCAGCAAGAATTACCCTTCCTTCTGCATCCGTTGAGATAATTTCTATGGTTTTCCCGTTATAGGAAGTCAGTACATCTCCGGGTTTCACCGCACTCCCTGACGGCATATTTTCGCAAAGAGGAAGGAGGCCAATAACATTGACCATAGGTTTTAGTGTTGGAAGAGCGGAAAAAATTCCAAGGACAGATGCTGCCCCAGCCATATCAAGCTTCATGGTCTCCATACTTTTGTCCGGCTTGAGAGACAATCCCCCGCTATCAAACGTGACACCTTTCCCGACAAGCACCACAGTTTTTTCTCCTTTTCCTTTGTAGGAAAGAATGACAAACTTCGGCTCTTCATCACTTCCTTTGCTTATGCCAATGAGACCTCCCATGCCAAATTTTTTGATTTCTTTATCTCCCATCACCTCACAGGTGATATCCGGATGCTCATGTGCAAGAGACTGGGCAATAAGGGATAAAAACGTCGGCGTGGTCACAGATGAGGGTTCATTTACCAAATCCCGCGCCATAATGGTTGCCTTGCTGGTAATTTCACCAGCAGTAATACCTTTTTTAACATCGCTTTCATAATGTGGCTCAACAACAAACGTGACGGTGTCAATTACCGATACCTTTTCTTTTTTCTTGTGCTTCGTAAACTCATACGCGCCGAGCTCCAGGCCTTCCACGGATCCTTTTACTAAATTTTGAGGAGAAAGATATGATCTTTTACTTATTTCTTCTATCGGAAGGGAAATCGTAACAGTTTTCGCATACACTTCCTTTACTTTTCTTGAAATATGAGAAAGAGCCATCTGCCAATCAACCATCCTAAGCTCTTCTAGCTTCCCCAGTCCGACAACAAGAATTTTTTTATCTTCCGTCCGAATAAAAAGCGTCTTACCTCTTTTATCTTCAAACTGCTCCGAATGAATAATCTCTTCAATTTGCTTTCGATTTCCTCTATCAAGAGTGTGGATATCAAAAAAAAATACAACAAATACATCCGCCGAAACGGATAGAAAAGATCCTTGGGTACATAGAAATTTCATAAGTGCCGCGAGTCGGGGTCGAACCGACACGAGCTTTAAAGGCTCACAGGTTTTTGAGACCTGCGTGTCTACCAATTCCACCACCGCGGCAAATCATGAAAATATTATACACTACCTGCGGCTTCATCGTGCTTTTTTTCAATACTATAAAATCGAATCCTGTCTCCCCGGAACATCAAATTAATTTCTGCTAACGGTCCGTTTCTGTGTTTGGCAATCCGGAGTTTGGTGGGTATCTGCTCCCCCCACTGATTTTGGTCTGCTTCTTCCCGATACAGAAACATGACGACGTCGGCGTCTTGCTCAATGGAGCCGGATTCCCGGAGATCGGAAAGCTCTGGAATTCTCGTACCTCTGGCCTCTACTGCCCGGGATAGCTGGGAACAGGCAAGAACCGGAACTCTCAATTCTCTTGCAAGATTTTTAAATCCCTGAGAGATAATAGAAACCTCCTGCACCCGACTGTCATATCGTCTCCCCGGATCGGCAAGCTGTAAATAATCGATAATAATGAGTTTCACTCCATGCTCCATCTGAAGCCTTCTTGCTTTGGTACGCATCTCCATAAGCGTAATACCCGGAGTGTCATCAATATAGAGAGGTGCCTCTGCCAGTTCACCCATGGCTTCTGAAAGTTTGGTGAAATCATCATCAGAAAGTTTTCCGGTTTTCAGCCGCCATGCATCAATATCTGCTTGAGAGACGAGTAACCGATCTACAAGCTCTTCTTTGCTCATTTCCAATGAAAATATTCCGACCGGTATTTTTTCTTTTACACAGATGTGCTGGGCGATGTTGAGAATCATCGCAGTTTTTCCTGTTCCGGGCCGGGCTGCCAGAATAATCAAATTGGACTCCTGAAGCCCTGCTAATTTCATATCCAAATCAATAAAACCCGTAGGCACTCCACGCAGTCCTCCTGCACGTTTATGGAGTTCATCCAGCCGGTCAAATGATGCGGCAAGCGCATCTTTTATAGCCATAAAGTCTCGTTTCGTGGCATGTTGGGCAATGGCAAAAATTTTTGATTCCGCTTCGTCTAAAAGTTCCTGTGCTTCACCCTCTTCTTGAAACGCAAGCTCACTGATCATGGCCGCTGACTCAATAAGCATTCGTTTTATATACAATTCATGGATAATCCTCCCATATTTTTCCGCATGCGCACTTGTGGGCACGACATTGAGAAGCTCATTAACCAGAGACGCTCCTCCTACTGCTTTCAAATCTCCGTTTTTCTTCAATTGAGCTACGACAGTCACCGTATCGATCGGTTCATGATTTTCATAGAGAGAAAGCATGGAATCAAATATTTTTCCATGCCGTTCATCATAGAAATGCAGAGGCTTGAGAAATTCCGCCACATCGACAACCGCATCTTTATCCAGAAGCACAGCTCCAAGCACTGACTGCTCCGCGACGGTATCATGAGGTGGCACCTTGGGGTTGTTAACCATAAAAATCTATACGTAGATTGCTTATTCCAATACAACAATCTGCATCTCCGTGGGCATTTTATCTTTCGTGATGGATAATTTTGGAATCGGTTGAATCTCTTCTTTCCCCATACTTTTCAAAAATGTTGTGACAGGAGCTAAATCCCCAAATGCCTTTGCGTCATGTCGGGGTGTTTTATAATGCATCGGAATGACGATCATAGGCCCTATCTCAGAAATCACACTGACAATTTGATTTTGATCGAGGGTGACAGATCCGCCAACAGGCACAAAAAGAATATCTACTCCGTCTAACCTCTCTATTTCATCATTTGTGAGAGGTGCGCCAATATCCCCTAAATGCACAATATTTATTCCGTCAATTTCTATATGATATGCGGTTATACTCCCGCGTAAGGCGCCTTTTTTATCATCATGAAAGAGTGGAATGCCGATGATGCCGACTCCTTTTATTTCATATTCACCCGGCCCGTCTACGATATAGGGAGATCCTTCGATTTGAGAAATAGCATTATGATCCTGATGTTTATGACTTACCGTTACAATATCTGCAGCAGTATGTTTGGGGAAGGGAAACCCTACGGCGGAAGGATCAAACGGGTCAATCACAACCGTTACGTTTTTCCCTTTGATACGAAATGATGAATGGCCTAAAGGATAAATATCCATATGCGTATTTGCTTTTTATAGCATGTTTACTGTAATATTAGCAACTACCAAACCCCTGCCCCATGGAATTATGAATAAAGACGCGCTTCTTGCTACATTTATTGGATTTATCGTAGGGCTTCTGGTAACCGGATTGGTTCTCTATGGTCCGGGACTATCCAAAAACTTTCCGAAATTCCAATTCCCAAAATTCTCTTTTACCATCCCGCAATTTGGAAAACCAAAAATAACGCCTACTCCAATACAAGCCGAAATAAAAAAAGAACATAGTGTGACCATAGAAAGTCCTTTGGCGGATGCACTGGAACAATCAAACACGGTCCTCATATCAGGAACGACTTCAACTGCTTCCACTGTTATTCTCTCCGGCCCTATGGATGAAGTGGTCATAGAAGCCAATGGAGATGGAAAATATGCAGGAAAAGTGACATTGCAAGAAGGAAAAAATGATATCACCGTAACCAGTTTCCAGAAAACAGGAACGACAGCAGTACAATCCGTTTCTGTTTTTTACACACCGGAGGAATGGTAACACTATGAAAATATTTCTTATCATCGCATTATTTATCCTTTTTCCAATGAATGTGCACGCTGTTGAAACCGCAAGTCCATCAGCAACAGCAACACCGGTCAAAAATCAGCAAGTTGAGGATCTGAAAGAACGATTGGCGACAAAAGTAGCGCAACTTCGACAGTCTGAGAGGCGGGCAATCTATGGAACAGTCAAAGCCACAACCATCTCAACCCTCACCATTGAAACCGCAAGCAAAGACATAAAAATTGAACTTACGGATGATATAAAAGTATTCCAGATGCTCAAGGGTAAACGGACAGCGCTTACCGTTGAAGATGTAGCAAAAGAGGACATGATATCAGTATTTGGAGATTGGGATACGACCGTTGAAGTGTTGAAGGCAAAAGTCATTTTTATCCACAGTACCAGTGATGTGATGGTTCGTGTCGTCGGAACAATTTCTGAAGCCAAAAAAGCCGATTATACGATCACAACGACGACAAAAGACGATAAAACATATACCGTTGATTTTGAAACACTGACCAAAACCAATGTCTGGTCCAAAGAAAAAGGGGTGGAAAAAGGCGGATTTTCCAAACTTATCCCCGGAGACACCATTCTCATTGTGGGAACCGCAGTACCCAAAAAAGAAAATCGGATTAGCGCCCTCCGAATCCTCAATATCGGCAATCTCACCGGAGGAAAGCCGGTAACGACCCCGGAACCGACCAAGGAAGCCACAAGCGCTTCTACCAAATCTTCCCCCACCCCGACGACAAAGCCGTAAACAAACTTGCTCCATGTGGTATAATACAGTTCTTATGAATATCCTGAAGGGCCAATCATCTTGGCATCATATTACCATCCGTACGGTTGGCAGGGTTTTCGTGCAATAAACAAGTAAAAATAATACGAATATTCCCCGCCAACCCGGCGGGTTTTTTTGTGGAAAAAACTATATGAAGAAGAAAAAAATATGAAAGAACAATATTTAGACACATTTCAAACAAATACAGGAACGCTAAATGAACGTATTCAACGAGCTACGAATGGGCTACTTCCATCAAAGGAGGCGCTTATTTCTGCTATGGCTCAAAAACCCGATGTTCAAATCCGCGATATTCTTATCGAAACTCCGTGCAATCAATCATGTACCACATGTTTTTTTAATGAAGCAGGAGGTCCTGGAACTGTACGGTTGAACAAAGAATCATTTGAGGAATTACGGAGCATGGCAAGGGCACTTGGACAAACAGATCTCTCAATCCTATCTCTATATCCGAAAGAAATAACTACAGCATTATCAGTATTGCTAGTCATGTCGGAACAAGGCATAACGAGAACGCTGACAAACGGAAAATTATTAGACAAAGAGGGAGTTATTGAGGCCTTAAAGGAAGCAGGCATACAAAAACTCGTGATAACTGTTCCCGGCGGAAAAAATGCATACGCAATGTATACAAATAATAATCCCGATGAATATGATGGGTTAATCTCAAATATAGATCTGGCAGTACGGAATAAATTTGATGTCAGCATATTTATGCCGATGTTTGCTCAAAATATCGATGAGGTTGAAGATACAGTCACACGGCTTAGTGCAATCGGAATAAAACAGGTACAATTCCTTCGCGTGAGACCATTCGGCAATGCATTTACGCTGCCGAAGGAATATTTTTTGACAAATGACGGAACTATTCGTTTTCTAGAAAACCTAAATAAAACCAGAAAATTAGTTGGAGACCAGATGTCATTGACGTTGTCTGGCGGATCATTCGGACCGAATTTTTTCGGTACTTCTACCTATCAACAACTAGCCGGTATTAATACGAAGCGGCCGAACGCGAACAGTAAATATTTCTGCCCGATGATAGACAGACAATTTGTCGGTATTTCATTGGGAACGAAAAAAGCATATTCCTGCTTCATCGGAACATCATTTGAAGAATCATGTGTTGGATATTATAAAGACGGATCCATAACATATACCAAGCCACCACTTTCCGGTGAGTCATTACAAAAAAATCTACGGGGAATATGTGCAAATGATTCATGTCAGTATCAGCCTTTATGTCTTGGTGGTTGTCGGATGAATGCGTTTGCGCTTGCAAAACGGGACGGAGAGCAAGATCCCCTTTTTGCAGGCCAGGATATATGTTTAACAAACATATTGGAAAATCTGAAAAAGCCATTGTGAAGATATGAAAAACTTGTTACGAAATAAAAAAATAAAATTTCAGGATATATTTACTAAAAACGTATGAAAAATAAAAGAAAAATACAAATCGGAGTTATGGGATCGTGTTCTGATCTCAAATACTCAAAAAAAATTGAAAAACTCGCCGAAGAAGTCGGCTATTGGGTTGCAAAAAATAAGGCAGCTCTTATTTTTGGTGCTGAAAAAGATTTTGATTCTTTGTCTACAGCCGCGTGTCGTGGAGCCAAAAAATCAGGAGGACTCACTATTGGGGTGACATACGGCAAAGGACTTGATGTTATCGAAAAAAATGTTGATGTAGTTATCGCAAGCGGACTTGAACGAGGTGGAGGAAGAGAACTTGCTCTCGTATTAAGCTGCGATGCAATCATCACAATAAACGGAGGATCTGGAACGCTAACAGAAATAGCCATTGCGTATCAAGCAAATATCCCCATTGTTGCATTAAAAAAAACAGGCGGTTGGAGTGACAAGCTCGCCGGTGAATTTCTTGATAACCGAAAAAGAATAAAAATCGAAATGTCTGATAATCCTAAAAAAGCAGTTGAATTGGCTATAAAGCTTATCAAAACTAAATATGGACAACAAAAATAACATTACGGTTTTTTCATCTTTTGCACTTGATAGACTCCTTGATAAAAAAGGTCGATTGTTGAATGAACAAAAAGGCGGACCTGCTTTTTACATAGAATTAGCACTGAAGAAAGAACAAATCGCATTCAATCTTCTATGCTACCCAACGCTCGAAGTTGAAATCCTTATTGATCCGATAAAGGGTGAATATGGAAGAATAACTTCAAGAGTTAAACCTAAAAAAATTAATTGGCGATTATACGACAGTTCAACAATTCTTGTCTCAACCCTTCTCAATGAATTTGATATTAATACTATTAAAGAATGTAAACAACAGGTCTTTCTTGATGTGCAAGGATATGTCCGAGATGGTAAAAATTTTGGTAAAAAGAAATTCTGGGACTTTAATGCAGATACGTTATTTTGCGTTAAAGGAACTGAGGAGGAGATATCCTATTTACCAAAAAACTTTATCGAAAAACAAAAACAGAAAATGTTACTGATGACTCTTGGTTCTAACGGATCAATATTATACTTCAAAAATAAGGCTATCAGTACAAAACCAGAAATGGTTATCAGATCAACTGATACAATAGGTGCAGGTGATAGTTTCTTTGCATATTTCATAACTAAATATTTACAGTCAAACAATCCTGCGTTGAGCCTGGAATACGCAACATCAAAAACGACTTCTTTTCTCTCCTCAAAAACCCATCACACCAATCCTTTCTAAGAAGGTATTGGATGTGTATTGATATCAATCTTCTCCGAAAAAATCTCCTTACACATTCACTCTCTTCCTAGAAAATATTTTCTAGGAAGAAGCCATAGGAAAGGAGGTGATAAATATGAAAGAAATGCTAATTGGACAGTCAGAAATGAAAGAAGTTTTAGATCAGCGTCCGTATGTTGTTTCCGGAGATATAAAAAATCTCTTACAACCATGGGCAGATAAAACTGGGTTTAGATTGCCAGATGAAAACTTTTTTGGAAAATTAAGGTACGATTTTGGATTGTTTATGAAACAGATTTTTCCCGGGTTTGAATTTATAACTGAGGAGGAACTTACGAATGGTTTAATTTCTCTGGTGAAAAAAACGGAGTACAAACCTATATCTCTTGACAGGGTGTATTACCAATCAGACTTGCGAATAGATATTGCCCGTCAAGTTGATGCTGATGGCAACGATAAAGGTCTGGGTCGAAGAGCAAATGCGCCGTTTCTCCTGGAACAATTCAGAAAACTCAAAAATTCTGGATTTAAAAATGTATCGCTTGTAGATGATGTTATCTTTAGCGGAAATCTCATTGCCAGAATTGGAGATGCGCTCAGTAAAGTTGGTATAAAAGTAGAAGCGATATACGCTGGTATTGGCATTCAAGAAGGAATAAATCTCTTAAAAAATAAAGGTTATAACGTCAAATGCGTTCGCACGTACGATAACGTAATCGATGAAATCTGTGAACGGGATTTTTATCCTGGTGTCCCTTTGTCGGGTAGACTAATAAATTCTGAAAATAATGTTGGTGCACCCTACATTCTGCCATTTGGAAATCCTGGCAAATGGGCATCCATTCCGGAAAAATCGCATCTGTCCTTTTCAAAATTTTGCTTGGATCAAACAGTGCGATTATTTGAAGGTATTGAAAAAGCATCTGATCGAATCGTTATTTGTTCAGATCTTGAAAGAAAAATAATTACACTGCCCCAAGATGAGACCAGATTTGTCAGTGCGTTAAAAGGCTGTTTTCCGTGACAGACTATTTCATATGGGCTGATTTTATGCATGAAATCAGCCCATACATAAAAATAGTTTCTTGTTTATCTATTGGTTTATTGGTACGATGAAAGGAGTCACATATGAATACAACCATGCAAACACTCAAAGGGTTTCGGGATTTCTTGCCCGCATCGGCAATCAAGCGGGATTTTGTCATGGGAAAAATGAAAGAAATTTTCGCACTGTACGGATTTGACCCATTAGAAACGCCTGCACTTGAATATGCTGAAACGCTTCTCGGCAAAAACGGTGGGGAGGCAGATAAACTCCTCTATCTTTTCGAAGATAACGGGAAACGGAAAATCGGACTTCGTTATGACCAGACCGTCCCCCTTTCTCGTGTCATAGCACAGTATCAAAATGATCTTCCGATTCCTTTCAAGCGTTATCAGATCCAACCGGTCTGGAGGGCAGAAAATACTCAAAAAGGCCGGTATCGTGAATTTCTCCAATGTGACATCGACACCATCGGATCAAATGATCCTCTGTCTGATACGGAAATAATTGCCTGCACGCTGAGAGTATTGCAAAACCTCGGACTTAACAATGTGCAATGTCTCATCAACGACCGCACGATTTTTGACATGTGCAATTTTTCCAAAAAAGAAATCATTATCATTGATAAATTTGATAAAATCGGTCGCGATGGTGTTATTGAAGAGCTCAAAAAAAATGGCATGACCGATGCTGAACGTCGTCTCTCAGTTTTAGAAAGCGCCAAACCCACAGAACGCCTCCTCATGATCATGCAACAATTGAAAACGCAGGGATTTACCAGTGGAAAGGATTTTCGTTTTACCCCTACCATCGCCCGAGGATTGGACTATTACACCAGTACGATATTTGAGATAAAAGTGACAGATGGGACAAACCTTTCTATCGCCGGCGGAGGCCGATATGACGAACTGATCGGACAATTTTCCGGTACAGGAGTACCGGCGGTGGGCATCGCATTTGGATTTGACAGACTGATGGAGTGCCTCGATGAAAAAAGACTTCTTCCTGACATCTCTTCATCATCAAAAGTACTGGTCACCATATGTGCACCTGAAACAGTCCAACAAAATCTCATCACGTCCGAGACACTTCGAGCAAAAGGGATTCCCACTGAACTCTATCTCAATGCCAATGCAAAACTCGAAAAACAACTCAAATATGCCGATAAAAAAGGAATCCCTTATGTGATCATCCAGGGACCGGATGAAGTAAAAAATAACACAGTACAGTTGAAAAATATGCGCGAACGAACATCAAAACTAGTTACGATAGACACACTCATAACTGAATTAACCTAATTATTCTAAGTACTTTAATTAACCTAAAAAAGCACCAATAACCAATTAGGTCATTTAAAATTGGAACTTGTTTAGAATAATTAGAAATTAGGTCAATTAGAAATTGTATCCATGAATCCTGTCCAAAAAGGCATCATCGCTCTTATTATCGCCAATGTGATTTGGGGATTTGCCTCTCCCATTTTTAAATGGTCTCTCACGAATATTCCCCCCTACACGCTCGCCTTTTGGCGTTTTTTCCTGGCAAGCATTTTTCTGGGAATATTTCTGGTCGCCACCAAACAATTTGCATTTCCCACGCTCGACGCAAAACACTGGTTTAAACTCGTCTGGTATTCCTTCACCGGCATAACGCTCAATATTATTTTTTTCTTTTTGGGACTGCAATTGACACTCTCCATAAATGCTCCTGTCATAGCATCAGCTCAACCTCTTCTTATTTTCCTTGTCGCGCCGTTTCTTCTCAATGAAAAAGTGACCAAACGAAAAATAATCGGCATGATGATCGGCACGATTGGTATTGCCGCTATCGTTCTGGAACCAATCTACTATCAAGGGATAGACGGAAATTTTATCGGCAATCTTTTTCTGGTCCTGGCAACGGTATTTGCGGTTTTGGCTACCCTTACCGGACGGAAATTATTTCATGATCAGAATCCACTGCCTCTCATGTTTTGGGCATTTTTCATCGGCGCTCTAACCTTCATACCACTGGCTGTGTATGAGTTAGGATATAATCCCGCGCTGTACCAGCACCTTGATGGAAAAGGATTTATCGGTATCGCATTTGGGTCAATTTTTTCCAGTGCCATAGCATATAGTTTATTTGCATACGGATTATCCAAAATTTCCGCAAGTGAATCTTCAATTTTTACGTACATTGATCCGATCGCAGGAACTATCCTTGCGTATTTCATGCTTCATGAACCCATAACACTTCCTTTTATTATAGGTGCACTCTTTATATTTGGAGGTATTTTTATTGCCGAAAAAAGAATCCACTACCATCCGTTTCAAAAACTCAAAACCAAAAAATAACATCCGGATATTCCGCTCCTCTCTCCATTCTACGTTTGCCAACCTCTAACTTCCCATCTCTCTCAATATGCGTTATAATACCTAGTATGAATACGGCAATCCAACCCAAATGGTACGAAGAGGCAATTGTTTCGTGTGCGTGCGGCAACACGTTTACGGTCGGTGCTTCTAAGGAATCTCTCAAACTTGATATCTGCAACAAATGTCACCCTTATTTCACCGGTGAGATGAAATTTGTCGATACCATGGGAAGAGTGGAAAAATTCCAGAAAATGCAAAAAAAAGCAGATTCTATGGCTACAGTGATAGCGGACAAAAAGAAAAAACAAAAAGAAAAAGAAGAAAATCTCCGCTCCCAAAAATCTCTCAAAGAAATGCTGATGGGTATTAAATAGACAATAAGAACTAAGACAGAAAGACAGTAAGGATTCATTTTTTTCTTATTGTCTTAACCGTCTTACTGTCTCTAACTTATGAATACCAATATTGCAATTATGGAGTTTCGGGGTGGAGCGGGAGGAGATGAGGCCAAATTGTGGGCAAACGAGCTTATGCGTATGTATACGAGATATGGAAACATTCTCGGCTGGAACGTAGAAGAGCTCGATGACACAGTCATACGCATCAAAGGTGAAGACGCATTTACCAAACTCCAATATGAAGCAGGCACACACCGCGTACAGCGGGTACCCACCACCGAACGGCAAGGAAGAATCCATACCTCAACGGCAACTATTGCCGTCCTTCCGGATGTACCTGAACAGGAGATATCTATACGAAATGAAGATCTTGATTGGGAATTTTATCGGTCCGGAGGCAAAGGCGGTCAAAATGTCAACAAAGTCTCTTCAGCAGTACGTCTCCGTCATAGACCGTCAGGCATCGTTGTCCAATGCCAAAACGAACGGGATCAATTTCAAAACCGCCAGGTAGCTCTTTCTATGCTTCGAAGCAAACTCTGGGAACGGGAACTTTTGGCACGCGAACAGACAGTCAGTGAACAGAGGAGCATTATCGGACGGGGTATGCGCTCGGAAAAAATCCGCACATACAATTTTCCACAGGACCGCGTCACTGACCACCGTATCGGAAAATCATTTCATAATATCGAAGGCATCATGAGTGGAAAAATGCAGAAAATCACGGATTCACTTCAAAATTCGCAAGTTTAATATATTCTCCTAGTTCTATCTTTGCTGTCTCACGATTTACGAATTATTTCAGCAGTACTTCTATCGCCCGTGCCAGCTGTGCGTCACTGGTGGCCTCCGTACCGCCATTCATCGTGACTTCAATTTGTGGGGTAATTCCTTTTTTATTGATCCAATCGCCTTTGGGAAGAAGCCATTTGCCCGTCGTGATATGGACGCTTGCCCCACCGGTCAATTCCTGCGGCGTCTGCACTGATCCTTTACCAAACGATGTCTCTCCAATGATTGTTCCGCGGCTATAATCCCGAAGTGCTCCTGCCACAATTTCTGAGGCGCTGGCGCTTCCTTTGTTAATAAGCACAACCAATGGAATATCAAATAATTGTCCTTTGCGGTCGACTTGATATTCCTGCTTCGTGCCGTCACTGTTGGTTTGGGTCACGACCAGTCCGCTTTTCAAAAATTCCGACGCGATGAAGACCGATCCGTCCAGATACCCGCCGGGGTTATTGCGGAGATCAAACACCAGTCCCTTGACCCCTTTGCTTTTCCAATTAGATGCAATATCAGCGACGGCTTTCAGCCACTCTTCATTGGTTCGGTCTCCGAATCTGGATAATTTCAGATAGGCCACAGTATCCGTTTTAAGCCGTGCTGACGATGTAGACCCGGATATTTCTGTAATTGTGTTGATGGGCTTTATCCAGTACTCGACCGACGGAACGAGTATGCCATCCCGCACAATCGTGAGCTCTTCAGGTTTTTCCGCTTTCTCATGGAGGATAGAAAGTTTGACGCTTGTCCCTTTGGTTCCCCGGATTTTCGTTACCGCCTGGGTAATCGTCCAATTCGTTGTTTCTTCCCCGTCAACTTTTAATATCCAGTCAAATGGTTTGAGTCCGGCACGCTCGGCCGGAGTGCCTTTGAGTGGCGCGATGATGATGATCCTCCCCTCCTGCAAACCCAGCTGTGCCCCGATTCCTTCAAATGACCCACCCAAATCTTCTTTAAATTCTTTATTTTCTTTTGGCGGTAAAAAGACCGTATAGGGGTCTTCTAAAGAATTGACGGCTCCGGTGATGGCGCCCCACACCATTTTTTGCGTATCAATGTTCGGAGCATCAATGTAGTATTTGAGAAGCCTCCCCCACACATCCCAAAACAGGGAAAAATCAACATTTTTCTGATTTGCTGGCTGTGTAACATTGGTCACCGGCTTCAGAAGAATGGTCGCCCCCTGAAAACTTCGGCGTTCTCCGAGTTTGTATCCCACTCCCCCCACCAAAAGAAGGATAGCCAAGGAAACAAGGAGGGTTCTGAATTTGTGTGATGATGATGTTGGCAGGAACATGAAATTTTAAGATGCTCTGACGACAAACGGCAACATAGCGACGTGTCTGGCGTGTTTAATTTCCTGGGCAATTCTCCGTTGGTGCTTGCTGCATAGACCCGTTCTTGCTTGCGAAAGAATCTTACCCCTCTCTGTGAGATAACGGGTCAACACGTTTATCTCTTTATAATTCGGTTCAAATTTTTCATGACAAAACGGACAATCTCTTGCTACCGGCCGTATTTTTATTTCGCGTCGTTGGTATCCCATATATATAATGATTAAAACGGAATGTCATCAGGATTGATATCCTCATTGACCGCCGGTTTTTCTTCTGGCTTTTCTATTTGCTTTTGATCATCGCTCGTGCCTTGTGTTTGAGGCCCGCCTAGATCCGACGGAGTCGAGGCTGGTTGGGCAACCGTTGTTTTCGTATCGCCCGTCCCATGGTCTGACCCTTCATCTCCTGCTGTCTCCGGACGCCGAGAATCAAGTATGATCATGTCTTCGATAACCACTTCTGTTGTAAAGTGCTTGGTGCCGTCCTGTCCTACCCATTGATTGGTTCGGAGTCGTCCTTCGACATAAATCTTTCGACCCTTTACAAGAAGCTGGCTACACAGCTCTGCAAGCTTATTCCATGCCACGACCCGATGAAATTCCGTTTCTTCTTTTTTCTCTCCTGACTCCATCACCCACGAACGGTTTGTCGCAAGTCCTATCGTACAGACTGCGGCTCCGGTCGGCGTATACCTCAGCTCCGGATCACGAGTAAGATTACCTATCAATTGTACCTTATTTAAACTCCGTGCAGACATATTAGTTTTTCTTCTCCTTTTGAAGCGTCAACAAATATCGAAGCACATCATTGCCCATACTCACTTCTTTTTCTATCGACGCTACACGTATATTCTCTTTTTCCAATAGTGCTAATATATATACCCCTTCATTGTGTCTGCCGGCTACACCCAATTTTTTGATGGGATAGGCAAGATTTTTCTTTCCAAAGACGGTAAGTTTAGAAATCACAGCTCCGCCGGTAAGTTTGGTTATAAAAGTGCGGATAACATCCTCGTTATCAATCGGAAAATCCGGACGAAAGACTATCATAAGTTCATACGTATTCATAAGGATTGATTATAGCAAGAACACAGGCTTGTGAGCAAGAAGGAATCAATAATTTCTAATTACTCTAATTGACCTAATTAACCTAAAAAAATCCCAATCCTAAGCTCCAATCTTGAATTCAATAACATCGCCATCTTTAATGATATACTCTTTCCCCTCCTGCCTGATTTTCCCCTCTTCTTTTGCCCCTTTCCACCCGCCTCGCGTCGACTCGGTATCTCCGCGAGTCGAGGCGGGACCTTTTACTTCGATGAATTCAGTATAGGAAACGCAGTCGGCTTTGATAAACTTTTTCTCAAAATCCGTATGAATCGTGCCAGCTGCCTGCGGAGCCTTTATACCTGCCTCGATAGTCCACGCGCGTGCTTCGATCACGCCTGTGGTGAGAAAAGAGATAAGCCCAAGCATCCTGTATGTTTTTTGGATAAGCCTATCCAATCCTGATTCAGAAACGCCTAAGGAAAAAAGATATTCCTTTTGTTCCTCTTCTGTCAGAGAGGCCAATTCCGACTCTGTCTTGGCGCAGATCAGTAATTCATTTTTATTATTAAATAATTCATTTGTCGGATTACCTAATTGTCCTTCATCAACATTTACGACAAACAGCACCGGTTTCATGGACAACAAATGAAGATCCTGTATCACTTTCCGGTCCTCCGAATCAGTGATGACATCCCGTGCGCTCTTGCCGCTATCCAACTCTGTACGGAGTTTCAAAATCAAATCCCACCGCTCAAAATCTTCTTTGGTCGACCTACCGGGCTGGGTCTTCCGTTCTTTGTACCCAAAGGGCTCCTGCTGTTTTTCCAATGTTTGCAAATCAGCAAGGATAAGCTCTGTCTCGATAATATCTTTATCACGCAAGGGATTAATCTCTCCTGCTACATGCATGACAGACGGATCGACAAAATTCCGAACCACATGGCAGATGAGATCCACTTCCCGGATGTGGGAAAGAAATTTATTCCCGAGTCCTTCCCCTTTTGATGCACCAGCAACAAGTCCCGCGATATCCACAAATTCCACGACAGCAGGTACCAGAGGAGGAGGCTTATCCATCTTTTCTTCCGCTTTCGTAATTTCAGCAAGCTTTGCTAACCGTTCGTCCGGAACAGGCACAATGCCGATATTTGGTTCAATCGTACAAAACGGATACGGCGCCGCATCCGCCACCTGCTTTTTCAAAAGCGCATTAAAGAGAGTGCTTTTTCCTGCATTTGGAAGTCCGACAATGCCAATTTTGAGATGTGAAGTTGACATATGCGCGTTCCTTACTATAAAATATACATATCATCAGGGGGAAACGAACTTATGACTACGTGTTATAAGCAACGCCTCCCATTTTAATGGCTATTTATCCTCCAATTTCGACTTTTCATTCTCAATAAACGTTTTATATGCCTGAAATGGCTTAAGGAGGGATGATTCTGATTTCGAATTAGGGATAACAATGCGAAGGAGTTTACCTCGTTTTATAAGAAACTCATATAAACATCTATAATCTCCATCTCCTGCTACTATTACCGCCTTCTCATATCGTGTAAATTCAATTGCTGCAGAATGAAGAACAAGTTCTGCATCCACATTGCCTTTTGCTTTCCCATGATCATCTTTTACCGTTGGTTTATACACCAGTTCATATCCAAAAGACCGAAGCGCAGCATACAAAGTCTTATTTTGAGGTATATATCCAATAAACAAAAACGCTTTTGTTACACGAAATTTATCCTTCAGATATTGTCTGAATTTCTTGAAATCAAGCTTCCATCCTGTATATATCCGTTTACCATTCCTGAATATATCTTTGCTTGTACCAAGATTTAAATTTTGACTGTCAATGAAAGCGTACGTAACCTGGCGTTTTTGTTTCTTCATTTGCCTGATTATCCCACAAAACCGCATAATCCAACAACTTGAGCTTTTATTTAATAAAAATAAAATTACGGATTATTGCATTCAGAAAGAAGATATCAACGGACTAAAAAACTTCAAGGCTTAGCCTTAGTTATATATTACGGGTAAATAACGATATCCATGCCGATAAAAGATTTATCGTACACTTCTTTACTGTCTCCGGGGGACAAAGCGATACAGCCACCAGTTTTTTTGGTGCCGATGTAATTTCCAAACCGATAAATTTTTATCCCTCCTATCAGTTTATACGGAAGCTCATGAATTCCCAGATAGGCTCCAATATCATTTCTGTAGTCAAAAGCCATCCACCACGGCATCCAGACATTGAATATCCCCGAAAACCCCATCGGTGATTTATTTCTTACCTTATACTTCCCGGTCGGTGTCGCATACCCAAGACCTGTAGAAACGGAGTAACTCTTAAAAATCTCTCCTCCTTCAAAGAAATACAGCTTTTGTTGAGAAATATCTACTTCAATATATTTTTTTGCCAAAGTGCCGTCGGTGTTGGGACCCGTGTCTATCCCGAGAACCACCGGCGTGATAACTCCGTCATCATACCGCTGGACCAGCGTATCCTTGATCTTCTTTGATGCCCAATCGACAGATATGGTTCTCATGGGGGTGGTCGCCAAAAAACGGGACAAACTATTTTTATCAACGGTAAACTGAACGTTACGCAAATCCTCTGAATATTCGACACCAAACAAACTGAGAATATCCTGTGAGCCAATTTCAATGATTTCATTTGTTCCTTCAATAATAATTTCTATGGGGAGACGGTAAATGGTGGAAAGTTTATTATTTACCTCCTGTACCTTTTTTTCCAAATAACTGGTTTCCGGAATTCTATTCACTAAAATTTGCTTTTCCCTGAAACTATTAAGCGCAACGAGCTTGGACCGCAAATCAGTGCGGTCTAAGCGTGCTCCCCTTTCTTGAGAGGAATACACAAATACCCCGTTATTTTTATCATAGGAAAACGTTTCTTCCACCACACGTGTATCCGGAATATTTTGAGAGACCAACAGATCAAAATTATCATTGACAATAAATACCGGTTCTATGTGGGTGAGGGTGTATCCCGAAAAAGATACTATCCACGTATCGATGAGGCCGGTGAGACTTTTTATCCGTAATTGCTCCATGGTCGCATCGACATCCAACGTCATGCCCAGATCGGAATATTTCAATTTTTTTTCATCATTGTCGATGGTCACATTCACGTATTCCGTATTCATTTTCTCCAGATAAAAACGGATGAGGGGCTTAGGCAAAAAGGAAATATTGTCCTGAGATAAATAGGTATTGGGCCATACCAAATAGTACGCGCCACCGGCAATAAGGAGTACAAAGAATAAACATTTCAAAAAAATCTTCACTCATCCAGTGTACGTGAGCCCTAAATAGAAATGCAACCCGGACGTGTCCCCGCACTGAAATGGCAGTCATGGTTCTGATATTGCACTTGCATAGTTATTTTGTTACGATGCAAAAAGGTATACAGAGTGGTAAGAATAGGACTGTGTCCTAACGGGAACTAGCTCGTCATTACTTACCCAACAACCGGTCGACAACACGGTGTTCCATCTAGCCCTAAAAAATTAGGGGCCTATACGCCGAAGAATATTCTTCGGAAAACTTATGTCAAAAGAACTCACTGGTGGTTTTATTAATCGCGTTTCTCAAGATGATGGGACAGTACGAAAAATATTTACCCATGATGAACTTGTAGGAATCCCCAATATCCGCAGGAAAAGAAATGAAACTGCTGCATTATCTTTTTTTGACGGATCCATTGCTCCAAAATTATTAGAAGAAGGAGAAACATATATCATCCAGGAATTTATTCCGGGTGAACTCTATGAACGGAGAGCCAAAAGAGGCGACGACGTGTTTGATGAAGCAGGCAAACTATTAGCAAAAATTCATAAACCATATTCCGGAAATCTACCAATTTTAGAAAAATATTATAAGAAAAAATTTGAAAAAGCTGTTCTCACGGCACACGACATCCTGATACAGGAAAATATTTCCATCATTTTTGATCCGGACTGGCAGGAAGTGCGGACATGTGGCATCACCTGTCTTCATAAAGATTTCTGGTTAGGAAATATCATAGGAAACGGAGATAATAATCCAAAAGCCATTGACTGGGAATTTGCCGGCGTCGGATCGCCATATGAAGATTTTGCCATCGTCGACCTTTGGATTATCAGGGAATTTAACGCTGCTGCGCACAAATTCTGGGAAGGGTATGGCATGATTCCGGATTCACGCACAGTTTCTGCCTTCTTAAAACTCAAATGCATCGAATTTTTGGCAACGACAACGGCTCAGGCCTACAATAAGGAAGATGCGGACGGTTTTTATCACAATAAAATTTTTATATTGCGGAATTTACTATAATAAACACTATTATGCTATTCGGCCTAAAAGCACAGGACAAACATCTCCATGCAATCACAGATTATCATCCGATATCGTGTGTCCATTTTCTTTTTTTAGTCATAAGCATGAGTGTAGGAAAAATCCTCCGCATGCATTCTGTCACTGCCCATCTTCCTTTGGAGATTCAGCATCCGGCACAATTTCGAAATAAAAAAAAAGCCTATCAATTAATTGCCTGGGGGGAAACCATAAAAAAAATTATGCGTATCCCGTTATATTGGGAAAATGCTCCCCTTTTGCGGTACGGCTCATGGAATCTCAAATATGGCCAGACCCGCTGGGATATGATTCCCACTACTCTTGATCTTTGCCTGGATACAGGCCATATCCTCCTGGGTTCAAAAAATAAAAAACAAGCACAGGAAAGAATTCTAAATATTCTCCAGAAAAAAGGGAAACAGATAAAGCATCTCCATCTTCATGAAAACGATTTGCTCCACGACCTCCACTGGAAACCGAATGTGATTATTGATGCGAAACTCAAGCGCAGACTCACTAAAGATTGCACATATATTATCGAAACGTGATGATTATTTCGCTTTTTTCACCATGATTCCCGCTTCCTTGAGCTGAGCTTCCGTTGCAGGAGATGGCGCATTCATGATGCTCGTCTGACCTGAAGACGTCATGGGAAATGCCATAACCTCCCGTAAGCTCGGTTCACCAAGTAATACCATGAGAAACCGATCAATTCCCGGCGCGATACCTCCATGAGGAGGTACACCATAAGTAAATGCCGTCAACATATGGGCAAATTGTTTTTTCTGCTCTTTAGAAAATCCTATCAGATCAAAAACTTTTTCCTGCACATCGCCCTGATGAATTCTGATGCTTCCCCCTCCGACTTCATACCCGTTTAACACCAAATCATGTTGCAATCCTCTCACGCGCAACGGATCGCTATCCAAAAACGGAATATCATCGGGATGCGGTGCAGTAAACATATGATGACTTGGTGCAAACTTTGCTTTTCCCGATCCGAAAAAGAAATCATCCTTTGACTGCGCTTTAAACAAAGGGAAATCGACCGTCCAGGAAAACGCAAGCTCATTCTTATCATTTTTATCTTTCCGCATATCCGGCTTATCACATCCATACTTTTCCATCGCATCTTTATGAGAAATTCTTGGCCATGGCGTCTGGGTAACATGTTTTTCCGGAAAAAATTTCTTTACAATGCCGGTAAACAATTCTTCTATCAAAAGAAGAATATCTTCCTGCGACGTAAAAGACATTTCTAAATCAAGTTGAGTAAACTCCCCGTATGCACGATCACTCCTAGGATCTTCATCCCGGAAACAACGCGCTATCTGAAAATATCGCTCCATTCCAGCAACCATAAGCAACTGCTTGTATTGTTGAGGTGATTGCGGAAGTGCATAAAAATTTCCTTTCTGCAAACGTGACGGTACGAGAAAATCTCTGGCGCCTTCCGGTGTCGTTTTAGTCAGAATCGGTGTTTCAATTTCTACAAAATCCCGGTCCAAAAGAAATGTACGGATTTGATTCACGACTCTTGACCGTAATCTGATATTCCTAGCCATTCGCGGACGCCGAAGGTCGAGATAACGAAATTTTTGTCGGACTTCTTCTTCAATCTCATACCCATCCGTATCTATGGGAAAAGGCAACACCTGCGCTTTAGAAATGACCGTAAGAGTTTTTATTTCCATTTCGTATGCACCAGTTGCTACTTTTTCATTTACCATTTTTTCCGGACGTTTTTTGACAATTCCCTTTACAGAAACACAATCTTCTCCTCTTGCCTGTGAGACTTCTTTTGTTCCTACCGTTTGCAGTATCCCTGACCGGTCACGAATATCTAAAAAAACAATATTCCCGTGATCTCTACGGGTGTTCACCCATCCTTTTATCATCACTGTCTCTCCCACATGGGAACCAATATCAGCAGTTAATACCCGTTCAATTATTTTTTTGTCCATATATATATCACGAAATTTATAAATAAATATCTTATAGATATTTATTTATAAAAAATCCGTGTCCGTATAAAAAAATCCTTCCCCTCCACCGACATAACACATTTCGTGTCATGATCGGCAAGGGCGAAGGATTATCTTCGCGGTACCACCCTGCATTTGTATTTCTTTGAGCGCTCCGAACATTTCGACACACTCATTTGTTCTGTCACGGGAACTTCCCGGCGGGTTCTATTTTTAATATAAAATTAATTTCTTCCCGCGGCTCCGGTACGTTACTACCATCTTTGCCATTGTTTCCCATTGTATTCTCTTCCTGATAATTGTCAAGAATAAAAATATATTATCTGTATCCTGATATTTTTTTCCACCCTTCTTCCAGATTATCCAAACCATGAATCATGGTGTTCATATCAGTAGCGTACGATATTCGAAAATGATGTTCTCCCCCTTCACCAAATGCAGAACCAGGGATCACCACTACTCCATGATCTTCAAGAAGCTTCTTTGTCAAATCAACCGAAGGAATAGTTACTCCCTCATATTTTGGAAATGCATAATATGCTCCTTCAGGACCTTCCTCCGGACAAAGTGTTAGTCCGGGAATAGACGCAATGCTTTCAGCTACCAAACGACGTTTCTCTTCATATTCCTTATGATGTACATCCATGTCTGACCCTTGCAATGCTGCCAAAGCACCATATTGGGCATAATGATTTACGGTACCTACATTTGCGTCATGAATCCTCGCAAGATACGGAAGCATTTCTTTATCATTGACCACCATATATCCTACCCTGTCTCCCGTCATCCGATACTCTTTAGAAAATGAACCAATCGTAATGGCATACGGATTTTCAGGATCAATTTCGGATAAACTCGTAAATTTTCTGCCATCATATGTTAAAAATCCATATGTTTCATCGCTTACCACAACAAATTTATTTTTTCTTGAGAGCCTATTTATTTCTTTGAGTTCTTCTTTGGAAAAATTTACACCTGTAGGATTCCCCGGATTCGTTATGAGCAGTAAATCTATATTTTTCCTTGAAGAAAGCCGTTCAATATCCGCATTCCATCTCTTTGATTCCTCCATCGGGTGGTGCTCTATCGCGCATCCCACCATCTCAAGCTGTGAAAAATGTGTTGCATAATCGGGCGTGACAACAACAGCTTTTTTTCCGGATCCAAGATATGCATCAAATACGGTTTTGCATGCAGCCATAGCTCCTGCAGTCACCAACACCTGTTCTTTGTCTACGGGAAAACCAGACTGTTGAGAAACACGATCTGCTATTGCCTCCCGCAAAGGAGCGAGACCAAAAAAATCTGAATATTTATGGGCTTCAGGATTTTCATTTGCTTTCCGTATCGCATCAATCACCCGTTCAGGGGGTGACATATAGGGAATCCCTTGCCCAAGATTATAGACATCTTCCCCCTGTCTTTTGAGCTCTTTACATCGAAGCGACAATTCTTTTATGGGTGACGATTCTAATCGCCGCACTACCTGAGGTAATTCTTTCATATTCCTCCTTTGAAAAAAAATTTAAATACTTCATCAAAAACTACGATACTTGAAGAGAAACAAAAAAGAAGAGAGGAAGAAACTTTCGGATAATTCGGATAAATAAAATGGGTATTCCCATCTTCATCATCATTCATAATTAACATGAAAAATCATGTGTTTCTAATATTATTATATATAATTATAATATAGATTCATTACGATACCATACGCTAAACTTATTGTCAAATCGATTCGTTACTTTATGAGCAAAATGTTCGCACTGTTGGATGAACTAATTTTACATAATCATCTGAAAACATAGCGACAGAAAAACGCCGATCGCCTGCATTAAAGACAATTATCTTATTTTCAATAAGGCTTTTATCGACATAAACGGATAATCCAAATAAATTTCCGAATGGCGGAATACCACCCGGCTCAACCCCCTGTACATATGTCTGAAGATCTTCCTGTGAGGCGAATTTATACTCTTTTGAACTCAACATTTTTTTTACTTCTCTATTACTTAATCGCATATCCCCGGGCAACACTAACATTGAAAAAATTGTAGTTTCATTTTCTCCGGTTTTTACGATAAGAGCTTTTGCTCCCTGATGAAGGGTGTATTTAGGGCGGTATTGGACAACTTCTTCACTGGTTCGTACCGGAGGGTGCTCAAACGTTTCAAACCAATAATTATTTTTTGCGAGGAGCACTTGGATTTTATAAACAATCGGATGATAATTTTTTAAGGCTTCATCAATCATAATTGCTTACTGCGATAGTCTTCAATTCAATAAATTATTTTCCGGTTGCTACTGAATTTTTTAAAGACGACTCAGCTTCTTGATGCTTTTGGCTACCAAAATCATATTCATCTGAATGAAAAAAGAAACGAAATCCTTTTTCATGCCATTCAGTTATCCATCCGGGCTTTTTCTCTTCTTCAATATGAGTCGCATTATTTTTCAATGGTTCATTTTCAAAAAATGTCATACTATTCCTCCTTTATACACACAATAATACTACTGTGATGAGACAAAATCAAATTTTATCCGAATATAATTTTAATAGCGCTTCTTTATCTCTCTGAATAATCTTTTTTTCATCGATTTCTCCGGCTATATCTGTCAGCATAAATTGGATGAATTCCCTCTGAGAGGCTCTTTTGTTTCGATAATGTAGCTTCACTCGTGCTAAATTTCCTGACATCGTATAGAGAGGAACAACTCCGGCTTCACGCAAAGCAACGGATGTTTCATATGAGTGGAGATCGACAGGCTCCCCGTTTTCCGTAACGCCAAAAAATAAAATATGTTTTGTCTTCCGAAGATATTGGACAAGTCTGGCAACTGATGCCGTTTTGTCTTTTGTATTTGCCGTTCCTGAATGATACAAAACAAGAAGAATGACTGCAACAGAATGGGATTTCAGGTAAGAAAAAAGCTCATCATGGTTCTCACGTACGATATTCACAGCATACTCATAAACAGCGTCATCAGGAATCACTATTTTTTCAATACACTTCTTCTCAAACCGTGCTATGCATGCATCGTCTTTTCGCTTTCTTACCTGAATTTTTTTATTGTATTTCCCATCGTTTTTAGAAATATAATTCATTTCAAATCCGTTAAATGGCTCTTTAACAATGAAATCAGCCGGTATAAATCGGTTGTGAAATGCTACATACACTCCGCCTGGACCAGAATATTGTTTTATACGCTTCAGCGCAAAAAAAATATTATTCCATGCATCGGTTTTAGGATGGGTAATATCTTCATTCGCTCCTGTAAGCACAAGGGGGATATGTTTTGACAACAAAAGCGGACGAAGCCGAGCATCCAAATACTTTGCAGTTTGCTCCATACTGTCTGTACCGTGAGTAATAAGTATCCCATCGGGATGTTTTTCTATACAACGAAGCACACACTGTTCCATTTTTTTCCAATTTTTTTGTATAATATTTTCGCTGAGTCCGGTAAATGCAACGATGGGGGTACCTATAAAAACCATACTTTTTAAGTAAGGCATCTTTTTCTCAAAAATTCCCATCAGATCCATGACATGACCACCCTCCCGATATCCTTGTGAGGTCGTCAATGATGATATCGTCCCGCCTGCATAGATAATCTCAATTTTTTTTCTGCGACTGGCTTTCGTCATATATATGACGAATTAGTATATCACACAGATGAATGTACAGCTTCCCAACGAATTAATGGTTGATATATTTCTTATGATTGCTATACTGACGTTAACACTATGAAAACTCAAAAAGGCAATGTAACGATTATCATCGGAGCACAGTGGGGAGATGAAGGAAAAGGACTCATTTCCGCATACATCGCTTCCAGAGAAAAAGCGACATTAGTCGTGAGAGGAGGCGTAGGGCCAAACGCTGAACACGGAATTTTTATCACAGAATCAGGCCCATACATCAAAGTCAATCAACTTCCCTTGGGATGGATTTTTTCACCAACTATTCAGATACGTATCGGATCCGGAGTGGCGGTCAATCCTCAGCTTCTCATGGAAGAAATGAAACGCTATCATCTGGAAAAAAGAATAAAAATTGATTTTCGCTGTCCGATTATTACTCATGAGCATATTCTTGCTGAACAAAAAAGCAAAGGAATGAAATCCATAGGTTCTACGTTTAGCGGAAGTGGATATTGCCGGGCAGATTTTGTTTTACGAAAAGCAAAACAGGCAAGAGATATTCCGGAACTAAAAAAATATGTGACAGACGTAAGTCAGGAAATAAATGCAGTGTCGGTAAATAAACCTGTTGTTCTCGAATCTTCGCAGGGGACATTATTATCACTTGCCATTTCTTCTGACTACCCAAATACGACATCAGACAATGTGACGACGATGGCTGTAGGTGATGATGCCGGATTAAACTGGCAAAAAATTAAAGACGTTATTCTCGTCGTAAAAACTCTTCCGACACGCGAAGGCAACGGTTCTTTCGGAGCACCCGAATTATCGGAACAGCATATAATCAGCCAAGGATTAGTGGAGCACAGCTCAATCAAAGGCGTTATCCGGAGAAAAGCCACCGGAATCAATTGGGATCTTCTGAAATACGCCGCAGAGATAAACGGCGCGACACAGATCGCATTAACATTTTGCGAACATTATGACCCAAAAATGACAAACGCAACACACACATCCAAAATTACAAAAAAACTTTGGAGTTTGATCCACAAAATAGAATCTGTCACCAAAACACCCGTGACGATTCTCAACACCGGAAAACCGTATCATTGCATCATCGATCTGTCCAAAAAGAAAACCGACTGGAAAAAAATCGCAAAAATACTTCCTTAGGGTCTTGCAATATTTTTCTATATTGTCATACTTATATTACATGGATACACTGACACCCGCTCAACCTCAACCTATCGCTGAACCAATTCCCACAGTTCCAGTTCAGCCAATTCTCCCAACTCAACCGGAAAAGAAAAGTAAAATGCCCGTTATCATCAGCATCACATTGAGTATACTCATTATTGCAGGAGTGGTAGGCTACATCATCTTCACGGGACAAACCGCAAAGCCGCAACCAACGGTGAGCCTTCCCTTACCCACAGAACTTCCGATGCCCACGACCAATCCGATTCAACCGGTAGTTTCTACCGTATCTGCGTCTCCGACGACAAAAGTATCTCCGACGGGAGCGACAGGTGCGTCACCAACAGCAAAACCGACCATGATCCCCAATCCTGACGGCAATACGTTTACGTCAAATACTCTCGGAATAGCATTTTACTACTCCAAATCGATGGGGTCCGATAAAACGACTACGATAAAAACCACGGAGTCCGGCACGAAAATGTATATCTACGAATCAACCATGCAACCGGATACAGGACAGTCCATTGAACGGTTTGCCAAAAGTGCCACGGATACGCTTTCCCAGGCAATTACAAAAAAATTTCTTACAGGAATTCCTATCACTGACTGTTTTGTGCAACTTGATCCGGTGAAACCAAAACCGACCGTGACTAAAGCAACAATTAGCTACCCCATCCCGGCAAATGCTGACCTGCCGAATTTTACCTACGGAGAAAAATGTCCGGATGGATATAGTGAGAGCAACGGAATTGCATATTTTTATGAAGATTCAAATTATCCCGACCGGTTTTATTTCATAAAAATCGGGCAGTATAGTATACCGGCAAATAACACCAATCCCGAATCCAAATGGCAGGATACCATAGTGATATTTTAAAAAAACTTATAGCTCAATTTTGGAGAAAAGGTAACTGCCAATAAGAAGGAAAACAAAGGCAATCCCCGTCAATGCCCCCATGTCGGTAATCACGCTGAAATGAGACGTACCGGTAAGCGCGGCCCGAAGTCCGTCGACCGCATACGTCATGGGGTTGAGATGCGTAATGACATCAAGAGCAGGGGGTAAATTTTTTAGAGGAAAAAGTGCTCCCGATAAAAAGAAAAGGGGCATGATGATAAAATTCATAATCATCTGAAACACATGCATGTCTTCTAATTTTGACGCAATGGCCGTGCCAAGAGCAGTAAAGACAATGGCACCCATAAACATAATGGGAAGCGCAAGGATAATTCCTAATATACTCACCGGTCGAAACCCGGCAACTGTAGAAATGAGAAGGACGATAAGTCCCTGGATGCAGGATACTGTCGCTCCCCCAAGCGTCCTGCCTAACATAATATAAAACCGCGATACGGGAGCCACTAATGTTTCTTTCAAAAACCCGAATTGCCGGTCCCAGATAATTTCAATACCGAAAAACACGGCGGAGAAAAGGACGCTCATCGCTATTACTCCCGGAGCGAGGAATTGAATATAATTGCCTTCTCCTGCTTTGGCAAAGGTCGGACCAAAACCAAATCCGAGAGCAAAAAGAAAAAGTATGGGTTGACCAAGAGAACCCACAATCCGCGCTTTTGAGCGGATAAATCTCTTGAGCTGACGAAGCCACAATATATAAATGGTGTTCATATTATTTTCTGTGCCTCCGAAACATCCGCATACGGTCCACAACGGTTCCTTCTTCTTCCCGTATCTCGTGACCGGTCAGTTTCAAAAATGATTCTTCCAAAGTAGTCGAAGCAGTTTCTTGTTTTAATTGAACCGGACTCCCCTTGGTAAGAATTTTTCCGTGGTCAATGACTGCCACCGTGTCTGCAACTTTTTCCGCTTCCTCGATGTAGTGTGTAGTAAAAAAAATCGTAATTCCTTCTTTTTTATTGAGCTCTTTGATGTATGCCCAGAGTTTATTCCGAGTCTGTGGATCCAAACCAATTGTCGGTTCGTCAAGAAAAAAAATCTTCGGGTGGTGGAGTAACCCGCGGGCAATTTCCAACCGCCGTTTCATACCCCCGGAAAACGTTTTTACGAAACTGTCTTTCCGGTCCCACAGTTCGACGAATGTCAACAATTCCTTAATCCGGATTTTTCGTACGTCGGAAGGAACGCTGTAGAGTACTCCATGAAAATCCAAATTCTCCCTTGCGGTAAGCTCGTCATCTAGACTTGGATCCTGAAACACGATGCCGAATGATTTTCTCACATCATTTTGGTCTCTTTTAGGATCAAATCCGTTGACGGAAATGCTTCCGCTTGTGGGAGACAGAAGCGTCGTCAGCATTTTTATTGTTGTCGTTTTTCCCGCTCCATTAGGGCCCAGAAACGCAAAAATTTCACCTTTTCTCACGGAAAAGGAAATGCTATCCACTGCAGTAAAGCCATTATATTTTTTCGAAAGCTTGGAAACGGAAATGATAGAGTCAATTTTTCTTTTTATCATAAAAGAAATTCTAGGTAAAGAATAGTTTATCACACTGTGACAGAATATTATTGTGGTGTTTTAAATTTCACGACTCATATAATAGTATCTCCCACGCATTATATTCGGTGTTTTTTTAGAAAAAAACGAAGAAAGTTTTTTGTCTATCTGATCATTCGAAAGATTTGTTGAAACTCCAACGATGCCAAAACTGCTTGCGATAATCTGTTGATTTTTAAAATGCTTTACATTAAATGTTACGAGAATTCTATGCTCTTTTTGAGCATACGCACATATTTTCGCATCAGAAATACCGAATACGCGCATGTCTTCTGATATATGTTTTACGTTATACCGATTATTTAACCGAACCAGTTTTTTTCTTGAAGGAAAATTTTCGTCCAAAAGAAGTTTAAACCTATATCTACGCCGTTTTGGAGCCATACATTTCAGCTATCTCTTCTATCACGGAAGCGACAATCTTTTCTGAAAGTTGAGGGTATTCCAGAGAAATTTCATCAATCGTATATCCCTGTTTAAAAAGAAAAAGAATTCGCGAAATGGGGATACGGGTTCCCAGAACAACCGATGTTCCATCAAGGATGTCCGGATTCTTCACGATGTAACTTTTCATATATCAAGTATTGTAATAAATATTATTTTTCTTTGCAAATTTGGACTCTTTCATCAATGACAAATTTATTTACACCCCGTATCCACACCCCACACAGGGCTGCTGATTTCCTTTTCGTAGTTGAGGATAAACACGGCATTCCGTTTTTCAAGAGCCGATAACCGACTATCGGTATAACTCTGATCCTTCCGGTACCACGACGTATTGGCGAAATAACATGCAAGATCTTGATGGACAAACGGCCTGCCGTGACGGGCGTACAGTTCATTTCTGGCAACTTTTAATTCCCACGCTGAAAGCCCGGAAAAATCCGCTCTGGTGATATTTCTGATGTTTGACTCCGGTATGATTTCTCCATCCATACCGCTTGTTTGTTCTTCAACAATCGTAATCCCCGGCTGTATCGTTTGAATCGGGTTGGGAGTCGGCGTCAAAAATTTTTCAACAACCGCCTCCCCGACTTGTTTTTCTGCTGTTGATACGACGGTCTTGGACAATGTTTCCATGAAACTAGGTCCATATGTTTTCCAAAGTACGATCCCTGATATAATTGCACCCAAGAGAAACAATCCCAAAATGATAAAGGCGATGGTGGCAAAAAGACAACACGTACTTTTGGTAGACGGGGGCTTTATCGTAGAGCCCATCGAGTTTACGGGTATCTTTTTTTGTATTTTTTTGGCCATAGCCCCTCCTTTTTTCATTCTTATTGCTTCAATCCTCCCCATTCTACGACAGTAAATCCTTTACGGATGATCGGGTCCAACTGCTGGGGGGCAATAGGTACGGCCGGAGGAGCGCGAAGAGGCATCCAATCCAAAAAGAAACGATAATACCGATCAGGAGTAGGCTCTATGTTCATGGGGATAAACATATTCATATCGCTGGTTTGCAAAAACCGAATATGATACCACGGCGCATTCTTTTCTCTCATCACTGGTACCCAATACGAAAGAAAATCTTCTTTTTCACGGGGTGTAAATCCAATTGTCTCAAGAGTAGTGCGTAAAAATGTCTCCATCTCCGGAGATGACACAATCCACCCGATATGGGGATTGAACGGATACCTCACACCTACACGATTCCCCGCCCAATACAGATAGGGATATTGATTGTTCATACAGGCTATTTTCGCATATTCACTCCCATGGATTTGTTTATCGTAAATTGAACAATCTGTTTGTTCAGATTTCAGGTCTGTGATCGTCCCATCAGGATTTGCCGATACAAACCAGTCAGAACTATATGAGGGAATCGTACGGGTAAGCTCCATAGATTTGGCAAAGGACACGGTGACATTGGTTTGCTTCTCCGGGTACAAATATAGGACCGGTTTGCCGCACCCGCCAATCATTTTATAGTCATATTCCCCGGCAGCGGTCCACCTGCCCCAAAAATCTTTAAAAAAGAGGATGGGATGTTTGGCGACATACTCCTCATACGTAAGTTTTTTCATGTCCTTATTGATGACGTCAAATTCTTCCTGATTCATGAACATTTTATTTCTGTACGCGAATTTATAAAACGGATGTTCAGAATCTTTCAGGGTAAAAACTTCCTGCCCAAAAACAGTCCCAAACAAAATTATGTCACTCTCGCTGATGTTTTGGATAATCGGAGTATCCACATCTATCCCACAAATATACGGAACAGCGATATCATAGGTATTGAAGCGCTCCCCTGCTGCTTTTACATCACTTCCCGTAAACCGGAGATTGGGTAAACTCGGGATCATCGGATATTCAGGCAAATCCTGTATCTCTTTATTTTCAAAACGGATGCGCTCTTTTTCATACACACGTGATGCGACTTCATATTTCTTATACGTGTCTTCATACGTTTTTATTTCCGAAAATCTCGTGAGGGTGTAATTATACGGAAGCCCGCTTGAATCAAGGGCAATAACGCGGGTCGTTCCTTTGATATACTTTGTCCGAAGCTCGGCCTGGACTCTAGCATCCTCTTCCCATTCAAGGGGTATCTGAACGCTTGGATTTACGACACCGTACAAAGTAAGAGCCAATCCCTGTACGGATAACAGCTCATCACCGGAAAAATCCGTCCTGATAATATTTTCATAGATCTCATACCCTTCTTTACTTATGGCTCCGGATTTGACATTTTCCGTCACAATCGTAGTTTTATAAAGAGCAAATGCATTGGAAAGGGCAATAGTCTTGGGATGTTCTGAGGGAAGGTCAACAGTCCGGGAAATTTTTGCTTTATCGACCACATTAAAAGGATTTCTCCAATCCGTCTCGGGAAACAGCGTCGATGCCCGGTCTGTCTCGTGGAGCACATACGTCTTCCGGTCTTTCGTCGCAAATACATACACGAGCGCATCTCCCGGCCCCATAGGATCCCGCACGCCGATAATCCGTTCATATCCTTTGTATGTTCCGCCGGAATATATGCCTGCCAAAAAATATGCAGATGCGGAATTGACATCATTCAGCTCATCAAATTCCGATTTTTTAAAAAGCTGAAGATCCTCCTGTAACCGCACAATTTTTCCGGTAAAAAGCGGTGTATTGGAACGGGAACCCGAAATCAAATTTTGAAGGGTACCTTGTCCTGCCATTTGTAAAGCATCTTTTCTGAATTTATACCCAAATACGGATATAATTGCGACAAATGCAATAGCCAGAACTATACCAATTCCTCCGGGACTTTTCTTCATATATCCAGTATGGCACACCTGCAGAAAGAGTCAAGAAAAAATCTCTTTTTCAGCTGAATTTCAGAAAAATGTATATAATACGGGATATGAAAATACTCGTAGTAGAAGATGAACACCGGATTGCCCAGTCGATCAAAAAAGGATTAGAACAGGAACGGTATACCGTCGACATCGCCTATGACGGAACAGATGGATTTGACCTTGCCATATCTGAAGAATATGACTGCATTATCTTAGATCTTATGTTACCGGGCATGACCGGATTGGAAATTTGTTCTCAACTCCGAAAACAAAAAATCCACACACCGATTCTCATCCTCACTGCCAAAGGCCAAACAGAAGACAAAATCAGCGGTTTAAATACCGGCGCGGATGATTATCTGACCAAACCGTTTTCTTTTGAGGAATTACTTGCACGCGTGAGAGCCTTGGTGAGACGCCCTAAGCCTATTGCGGACTCTACTCTTGTGATCGGTGACCTGACACTACACACCAGAACATTTGCCGTAGAGCGCTCGGGTCAAAAAATTATTCTTACCGGTAAAGAATTTTCACTTCTCGAATATCTGATGCGCCACCCGGGACAAATACGAACCAAAGAACAAATCATCACTCACGTTTGGAATTATGAATCCAATATTCTTCCCAATACCGTAGAAGTAAATATTAGAAATATCCGCCAAAAAATTGATGTCGCATTTCCTGCATCCATTCCTCTTATCCACACAAAACGGGGATTTGGATATACAATAGAAGCATAACTATGTTTCATACAACACGCATCAAACTCACTGCATGGTACCTCCTCATCATCATGCTCGTCAGCATATCATTCAGCATCGTTATCTACAAAGGACTGATGAACGAAGTGGAACGGTTCGCACAATCCCAACGATTCAGAATTGAACGGCAACTCCGAAACGATATTCTTCTCCCTAAAGATATTCATAAGGAAAATCTTATTCTTCCTCCTGTCACGGATCCGGATTTAGTGGCTGATATGAAACAAAGGCTTCTTCTCATCATGGTCCTTATCAATGGAAGCATATTGCTTGTATCCGGAGGATTAGGATACTTTTTGGCAGGAAAAACCCTCAAGCCGATCCAGGAAATGCTATTGGAACAAAATCAGTTCATCACAGACGCGTCACACGAGCTCCGGACTCCCCTGACCTCCATAAAAAGTTCAGTAGAAGTATATCTAAGAGATAAAAAACTGACGATTGCCGGCGCAAAAAAAATTCTCACGGAAAACATAAAAGATGTCAACAAACTTCAACGACTTTCAGATCAACTCCTCGAGCTTGCCCAATATCAAAAACCAAACGGCAAGGATATCATGCGCAATATTTCACTCCGGGAAGCTATCAAACATGCACTCCGAAACGTTGAGGCACTACGATCCGCAAAATCCATTCGTATTCAAAACACGACAAAAGACAGTACGATGATAGGAAATATGAATGAAATGACGGATTTGTTTACCATCCTTATTGATAATGCGATCAAATACAGCAAGGAAAAAAGCACGATTACCCTTTCCTCCAAAGAAAAAAACGGATGGATTCACATTGCTGTGACAGATGTCGGAGAGGGCGTAGGAACAAAAGATATCCCCCATATTTTTGACCGTTTCTATAGAGCAGATAGTGCACGGTCAAAAATAACGTATACAGGATACGGTCTCGGATTATCAATTGCCAAAAAAATTGCCGATCGTCATAATGGATCAATAAGCGTCACGAGTATATTCGGAAAAGGAAGCACGTTCACAGTACACGTTCCCATTATTTCCTAAGTATTTTCAGCGTGCTTTCAGTTTTAACATCTAAAATTATTAGACAGTATAAAAAAAGTACTTATTTCTATGGACATTATTCGAAAAAAAGTGAGTTCAGGCATTCATTGGCTGTTTAATACCGCACTTTTAGTGAAACTTCTCATTTTCATCCTCGTTGCGGGAGGCGGATGGTTTGCCTACCAAAAACTTTTCTCTAAAAAATCAAGCACTCCCCAATATCAAACAGGGACAGTAGAACGGGGAACGCTCATTTCCTCAGTCACTACCACAGGAAAAGTTGCGACATCAAACAGCACGTCTGTCACGACTCAGGCATCCGGCGTCATCAGTAAAATCTACGTCAAAGACGGTGACAGCGTAAAGTCAGGAGACGTCATAGCGGACATTGACCTGGATTTACAAGGGAAACAAAGGGCAGCTCAAAGTTATGCGAGTTACCAAAGTGCCAAAAATTCCCTGCAAACTGCCAAAGACAGATATTACACCCTGCAATCCTCCATGATGACAAAATGGAAAACATACATGGACGTGGCACAAAATTCAACCTACCAAAACGCAGATAAAAGTCCCAATACGGATAATAGAAACCTTCCCCAATTTTTTGCAACCAAAGACGATTGGCTTGCTACAGAAGCTGATTACAAAAATCAGGAAGCAGCAATAGCTCAAGGACAAACGTCTCTCAATAATGCCTGGCTTTCCTATCAGCAAACATCACCCACTGTGTATGCGCCCATAACCGGTACGATAACGGGATTATCCCTCCAGGTAGGCTCATTTATCACTGCTCAAAGTAATAGTAGTGGCGGTTCTACATCACAACGGATCGCAAATGTGGTCACCACCGCTCCCCCAACAATTACTGTTGATCTCACAGAAATCGATACGCCAAAAGTCAAAATCGGCAATAAAGCAACCGTCACATTTGACGCACTCCCGGGAAAAACATTTAGCGGAAATGTAGTAAGCATTGATACGGTTGGCGCAGTCACATCAGGAGTCACCTCATACCCGGCCACCATCAAACTCGACGTGCCGGATCCTCTCATCTTTTCCAACATGGGAGCACAGGCTATCATCGTCACCAATTCAAAAACAGATGTACTGCTCATCTCAACGACAAGCATACAAACTGATACAAACGGTTCGTATGTCCAGATAATGGGAAAAGACGGCAAACCTCAGCAAAATGCAGTAGAAACCGGAATTTCTTCTGACACAGAAACAGAAATACTATCCGGACTTTCTGAAGGAGATGTGGTGGTCACAGGCTCTACTAATGGAGCGACAACGAATGGATCTGCGACTTCACGAACAACTCAGACCGGATCCATTTTCGGTGGAGGAGGGATGGGACGAATGGGTGGAGCCGTCGGCCATTAACATACTAATGCATCATGATCACAATCTCCCACATCACCAAAATTTACAAAACCGATATTGTTGAAACGATTGCGCTTTCTGATATTTCTTTTGAGGTAAAAAAAGGTGAATTTGTCGCCATCATGGGCCCTTCTGGCTCCGGAAAATCTACGCTCATGCACATTTTGGGAGCACTCGATCTTCCGACGTCCGGAGACTATATCCTGGACGGAGCCAATGTCTCACACCTGGCTGACGATGACTTAGCAGAAATCCGCAACAAAAAAATCGGATTTATTTTTCAGGCATACAATCTCCTTCCGCGAACGACAGCTTTAAAAAACGTAATCCTCCCCATGATGTATGGGGAAATTGCAAAACAAGATTGGATTCCGCAAGCAAAAAAATATTTGGAAATGGTCGGACTTGGAGACCGAATGTATCATACGTCAAACCAATTATCAGGAGGTCAGCAACAACGCGTGGCAATTGCCCGCTCTCTCGTCATGAATCCATCCATACTTCTGGCAGATGAGCCTACCGGAAATATCGCGAGTGCGCAGGCGGAAGAAATTATGGAAATTTTTCAAAAACTCAACGATGACGGACATACTATCGTGATGATCACCCACGAACCGGACATCGCAGAGCATGCAAAGCGTACCATAACCATTCGCGACGGAAAAATTATTGACGACCGGAAAAACGGAAAACGGAGACGAATAGACCGTAAGAAGGTAAGACGATAAGACCAAAAAGATAACCTTTGTCATCTTATAGTCTTTCAATCTTATTGTCTTACTGTCTCACACTATGGATTTTACGGAACTCATCGTCGAAAGCGTCGGGACACTGACCCTCAACAAAATGCGGACAGGGCTAGCAAGTCTGGGTATCGTGATTGGCATTGGAAGTGTCATTGCACTTCTGTCTCTTGGTCAGGGAACCCAGCAGGCAATAGAATCTCAAATTCAATCACTCGGATCAAATCTCCTCACTGTTCAGCCGGGAGCAGTACGGGAAGGCGGAGTACAAGGAGCACAAGGGGGACGGACGACGCTCACCCTTGAAGATGCAAAGGCAATCGCAGCGTCTACGCAGATTACTACCATTCAAAAAGTTTCTCCGGAATTATCCCGCCGATCTCAGGTTACCACAGGAGCAAGTAATACCAATACACAGGTCATCGGTGCCACTCCTCTGTATGCAGAAGTCCACAAAGTCAGTATCGCCCAAGGGAACTTCATCAGTGACGGACAGGTGACGGCGGTGTCCAAAGTCGCAGTTATTGGTCCCCAAGTCGTGACGGATTTATTCGGGGAAAATACAAATCCTATAGGCAAAACCATCCGCGTCGGTAAACAAACACTTCAGATTATCGGAGTCACCGTATCCAAAGGCGGATCCGGATTTATGAATCAGGACGACATGATATATGTCCCGCTTACGACGGCACAAAAACAACTCTTTGGAGTCAATTATCTCTCTTCCATAGCTATGGAGGCCAAAAGTGAAAAGGTCATGACTGCCGCCCAAGATGAAGTGGGATACTTTCTTCTCTCACGCCACAAAATTACTGATCCCACAAAAGCGGATTTTTCTATCATGTCCCAGCAGGATATTCTCAATACCGCATCAGCCATGACCGGTACGTTTACCGCACTTCTTTCAGGTATTGCGGCAATATCACTTCTGGTTGGAGGTATCGGCATCATGAATATCATGCTGGTCACTGTCACCGAACGCACCCGCGAGATAGGACTCAGAAAAGCACTTGGTGCGAAAAAACGATTCATCGTTCAACAATTTCTCATAGAATCCATCATTCTGACCTTTACCGGTGGCGCTATCGGAATAGTTTTTGGTATCATCATCTCCTATGGTATTTCAAAAATCATTAATACCCTCTTTATCATATCCGTTCCGTCCATTCTCCTTGCGTTTGCAGTATCTGCGGCAATCGGCATCATATTTGGATGGTATCCCGCCCGAAGAGCGTCAGAACTCCAGCCTATAAAGGCATTGAGATATGAATAGAGATTTATGATTTAAGAGTTAAGAATATTTAAACAAGAGATAGATTAGCAAATATCATTAAACGGGTGGCACATGTTCGGGGACCCCGTCGAGCACCCGCAGTCACGCACATTGCCACGATGACACTGATAAAAAATAAAAGGTATTTGTGTGGTCAAAAGACAAACAAAAACAGTAAAAGGTTCGCGTGACGAGGATGTCGGACGGGGAAAAACATGTGCCAGGCCCCGTAAAGCAAAAAAATATGAAACAACTTTCACTCTATAAAAAAGCTATGCTCATTTTTCCGATTTTGTATTTAGTCGGTGTGAGCATTTATATGATCTGGCATAGAGCATGGTTTTCTCCTGATCAATTTTTTATAGTGGCAATTATTGCCGTTATCCTCATCGGAGGCAGGACAAAACAATTTTTGTGGGATTGGATACCGGTTCTCCTACTTCTTTTCGGCTATGAGTATCTTCGGGGCCTGGCCCCACTTCTTACAAAAAATCCTAATATCTGGCCAATGATCCAGGCAGACCAATTTCTGTTCGGATTTCTGCCAACGATAAAACTCCAGGAGCTTCTTTACTCTCCCACCAATACCCGTTGGTATGATTATATTGCAGTCATTTTATATGTCTCACATTTTGTCATACCTATGGTGACAGCATTTATTTTTTGGATGTACAACCGCCGGGCGTTCAAACATTTTACGGCAGGATTTCTCGTTCTTTCCTATCTGGCATTCGTCACCTACATCATATTTCCCGCTATGCCTCCGTGGATGGCAAGTAATTTAGGTTACATCCCGCCTCTTCAAAAAATCATGGATCAGGTCATGGCTTCATTTTCCCATCCCATCTCAGTACCAACCATTTACGGATTTTTCGGTGCAAACCTTGTAGCGGCAGTACCATCTCTCCATGCAGCATACCCATTTCTTATTTTTTTATTTATACGGCAACAAATTGCATGGCTTGGATATCTCATCAGCCCGTATGTTCTCGGCGTCTGGTTTTCTGTCGTCTATCTCGGAGAACATTACGTCATAGATGTGATTATCGGCATTATCTATGCACTCATTGCATTTATGATCATAAAAATCGTATCAAAAAAATTCGGATCAACTATTGAACGGATAGAAAAAATTACTTGAATTGAGGTGATACACTATAAAAAATAACACAGCTATTATCACTATTCTTTTGGTCGTCATTGGTATTGGCGCAGGATTTTTTGGCGGTATGAAATACGCCGACTACCAACGGACTCAGGGACGCACCGGCGGTGTCAGACAATTTCCGGGAATGACTGGCGGTCAAGCACAAGGAAGAAATGGACTGGGAGGACGACCGGTTACCGGAGAAGTTATCAATATTGATGACACATCTATGACAGTAAAAACACAGGATGGCGGGAGCAAAATCATCATGCTATCTACGACGACCACATACAATAAATCTACTACAGGGACTGTTCAGGATGTCGCGGTCGGAGGGCAAGTAGCAGTTGTCGGCACGGAAAATTCAGACAAAAGCATGACAGCTCAAACAATTCAACTCAATCCCCAATTCAGGGTTGGTTCGGGAAGTGCACAACCGGCACCTACAAAATAGTACATCAATACTACATGAATACATAAAATGAGGTTAGTCTGAATCAAATTTCACGTCTGACCTCTTTTATCGTTTCACGAATTATTTATTTTTATTTATATCCGGTCCTTTTCCCGGATACACCACCTGCCACCAATACTCACCTCGAAATGTTCTTGGACAACCATCCTCATCTAATATCGGAACAATTGCAGGGTCTTCACTCATTAATCTGGATTTTTCCGGAAAAATACAATCATGCTGTCCAAGAGGATCATCAACTTTAGGAAAACATCCATCCCATTTAGAAAAATCTGGAAAAACCCACGTTGTAGATACTGGCCTTTCTTTAAATTTCATACGTCACCTCCTCTCTTGTCGCTTTCACAAATCGAATAAGTTCTTGACTCTCTATTATATACCATCTATGCAAATGAAACGAAAAAAAATGAGGAATGATTATGGACCTGTGGCGATATCGTGAATCATGAAGCGATTCTGTTGTTTCAACACCGTAATCCAACGTGTATTGACGCCCTCTTCCCACATACTCTGCTCACCCCCCGGTCTCTTTGTTATCACCAAGTCTACTCGATATCGCTCTTCCCCTTCTTTCCAGTTCTCTTTATCAAATATCTCCAATCCGATTTTTGAAATCGAAATTGATGAAAAGGAATTGAATGTCACCCCATACTGTTGTTTATCGGAATCAGATGAAACAAGAGTGTTGTCCATCATCGCTATAGCGTCAGAAATTTTTTGTTCGTTAATACGTTGAATAAATGTCCGGATGACATCCTCTCCTGTCGGAAGTGACACGCTGTCTACAACAGTAGAGGAAGGAGAAGCAGCTGCGGTAGGAGCCACAGTGGAACTCCCGCCGGAAATTCCGGGTTTCTTCGTCCCACCCACACTCATGACTACCACGATAGTGGCAACAATTGCTAAAAATAAATAACCAAATTTCTGCATATATCAAAGGTAGTATGCCACACCATGCACCGGGAATCAAATTGATAATAAAAAACAACGTAGAAGGTGCAATACATTTTGTATCAGAAAAAAATGAATAAAAATCAATCGCCTCCTTCTGACCCCTATATCCCTACGGCGACAGGCTAAATCAAATCCGAGTGAAAAAATCTAACTTCAAAGAGGCTCGCCCTGTCCGCAATTACTAACGCGATAACGTTTGCAGGCGGGCTTTTGAAGCTAAGCTCTGCAGGAGTACCAAAAAAAATTATACGTTCCATAGCGGACGTGTGATATACTCATCATACTATGATGACAAAAACATTCAGAACTATTCTTGTCAAAGACGGAAACGCCTATCATGGATATGTACCGGCACTTCCGGGGTGTCATACAGACGGAAAAACAATTGAAGAGACGCAAAAAAATCTTGTAGAGGCTATAGAGGGATGGATAATGGCACGCCAGGAATTAGGCTGGTCGGTGCCGGATGATACGCTTATCGAGACGCTCCAGACTGTCCGATTTACCAAACCGTCGTTTCCTCCTGCATATGCCTAATATTCCTGTAGTTTCTGCACAGAAACTTATTCGTATTCTAAAAAAGAAACATTTTATTCTTCAGCGAATCCACGGAAGCCATCATATTTTGATAAATAAAGATAATAAGACCACAATTTCTGTCCCTGTCCACAAAGGACGAGATTTAGGCAGGGGTATAACACATACCATTTTGAAAGATGCAGGAATATCGCCGGGAGAATTTTGCCGGCTTTGTTAATTTTTCCTCTTGACTGACTTGTTCTTCCTATGCGCATAATAGATGCAGTATGGATATGCGTCCACAAAAATTATACCCCCTCCAGGGAATAGCACTTCTTTTTCTTCTCATCATAATTCCTATTGGCATCTATTTCGTTTCCCAAAAAAAACCGGTTACGGATATGCCACCGAAAGCTGTAGATGTGTGTGGTGGAATAAGAGGTATCGCTTGCTCAAGCGGGTTTACATGTGATTACGGAAAAAATTATGGTATGCCTGATGCCTCAGGCATGTGTGTAAAAATTACAGAAAAAGGTGTCACTGATGCAGGTTGTGTTCGTGCGGGATGTAGTGGTCAACTCTGTAAAAGTGAAAATGATGGTGGTGGTTTTAGTCCATGTGATTGGAGGGATGTATATCGTTGCGCTCAAGTAGCTGATTGTAAAAAACAAACTGATGGATCATGTAAATTAGTTGATAATTCTCGATCAACATCATGCTACTCATCACTCTTGACCCCGACACCGATAAGTCCACTTATAAAACCCGAGATAGTTGAATTGTTTGCCTGCGGTGACTATTGTCCAAACCCAAGAGAGTCATATCTAAAAAAGGTGTATAAGGATGTGACAACAAAAGAAGAGTGTGACCGTTACGGCGGAGAGTACAGTTCTTATACTGGATGGGGAACGAGATTTTTTTGTATTGCTATACCAACACCCACCAGCACACCTACCAAGATACCTACCAACACCCCGACACCAACGACATATATTGCACCTACTCCTACCCCTATACGGGTAATTGTTCCGAGACCGCGCACGACATCTACCCCTACCCCTACTGTTCTCCCTATGCTTCTCTCTGACCTTCTTTCTTCTCCTACAGGGACACTTTTGCCGGTATCGGATAGTACACAACCGATTCTCACCATTGATCCGTTCTATAACAGTAAAAAACAAGCTAATCCTATACTTTCCATTTCCGGTGCCAGTAATTCTGAAGCAAAACTGGATATCAGTATTTTTCCCGATGGTATCACGACGACCGTGACTGCTGACTCCCTGGGTAACTGGGAATATGCCCTCCCCAATAAACTGACCAATGGGGATAAACAGCTCACCATCATTTCCCGTACAGCAAATGGAAAACAGATGACAAAAATGGAAACATTTACTGTGGTGGGAGGAGACCAATTCCCGTTTGTGACAGTGATAATCAGTATGTTGATAGCGTTTGGAATCGGAGGATATTTCCTCTACAAGAAAAAAATGAATAAAAATCAAAAACCTCCTCCGACAATACCTCCACCGGAAACGATATAAAAGGGAAAATGAGCTGACATTGACAGATTTTTGCTTTCATGGAACAATAGGTTGTATAAGGAGATATATTTTATGAATAAAAAAATAGACCGTAGCATGCTCTATATCGCAGGATCCGTCATCTTACTCGTCGTGGCAATTGCTGCAACTTCATACATAAACAACAGACCCGTAACGGAAGGAGACATCCGCGCAAAAGCCAGTTTACAAACCGGACTGACGTATGAAGCTATGGTCAATTCCGTTGATACTTCTACCGGAACTCTGGTTTTAGAAAACCTAAAACCTACGGATAACGGCATGGCGCTTTCCGGCACATGGAACGTAAAAGTCCCATCAGATATATCTCTGACCGGAATATCTACAGGGACTACTGTCCAAATCACCATTGACTCAAAAACCTTTGATATCCAAAGCCGCACGATGGGAGCGAAGAAAGTGGAAACTTTGTAAGTTTTGCACAGCTCAAACGGATTATTTTACGTCAGAACGGATTCCCTTCACTTTCGATACAATCGTTCCTATTGGCTCTCTCATTAAATAAAGCCCATATAGCGCCATCAATCCGGCTCCTGCTTCCATTACCGGACTATTTGCAACAACCCCCAAACCTCCTACTATCGCTGTATTCGTTGCTAGTTCTCCCATGGGTGCAATCGGGTCTCCATAAATTCGACCGATGTTTCCTTCTTTATTCATATACTTCTCCTTTCATTTCAACTTTACAAATGTTTCTTGTGACATATCTTCTATTACATATCCTTTTTTGTCAAGCTGTATGCGTATCTCATCAGCTTCGTCAAACTTTTTTTCCTTCCGCAACTGATTTCTTTTTTTAACTAATTCTTGAATTTCTTCCGGGATTATCTGTTTTCTGTTTTCTGTTTTCTGTCCTCCGAGTGACAATCCCAACACTTCATCAAAATCCATGATAAGGTCGTATTTATCAGAAGAAGGAATATTGGATTTAGCCATCTCCCACGTGGTTGCCAGAGCCGCAGGTACGTTCAGATCATTTTCGAGTGATTGAATAAATTGCTTCCGGTACGCATCAATTTTTTCCAGTTTATCTTCTGATAATTCTGACCGGTCATCTTTTTTCCAGGAAACGACCATACTCTGAAGGTCATTCAATGCTTTTTGAGAGCCGCTTAGGGCTTCCCATGTAAAATTTTGTTGTGACCGGTACGAAGCAGTAAGAAAAAAATACCGTAACACCAGGGGGTCATACCCTTTTTCAATAATCTCCGAAAGGGTAAACCCGGTCCCTTCGGACTTTGCCATCTTCCCCGCGTCTACCAACAAATGGCCATTATGAAGCCAATAATTGACAAATTTGACGCCGTTTGCCGATTCACTCTGGGCTATTTCATTGGTATGATGAACAGAAATGTGTTCAATACCACCTAAATGAATATCAATAGTTTTTCCTAAAAGTGCTCTTGCCATCACAGAACATTCTATATGCCATCCGGGAAAACCCTCGCCCTTTGCAACGAGCGGTGAAGAAAACAGAGAAGACCATGTTTGAATTGCATGTGCATGTGTTCCCGCTTTGAAAAACCAGAGGGCAAAATCAACCGGTGATTTTTTGCCCGGATCCGTCACTTCCGCTTTCCCTGCGCCTTCTCTCATCTTCCCCAAATCCTGTTTATTCAGCTGGGTATACTTTGGAAATTTCGACACGTCAAAATACACTCCCATATCTGTCGTGTACGCAAATTCTTTATCCAAAAGTTCCTGTATCATTTCAATCATCTGAGAAATGTATTCTGTCGCCCTGGGTTTATTCGTGGGCTCCAAAAGGTTGATACGTTTTGTGTCTTCTTCAAACTGCGCAATATATTTATCTGCAATTTCTTTCGGGGTCAGTCCTTCACGCTTCACTCCTTTTTCCATTTTATCCTCACCGGTATCGTTATCCGAGGTCATGTGCCCGACATCCGTATAATTTCTGATATGAGTCACTTCGTATCCGAAATATCGAAGCGTCCGGACGAGAATATCACCCATCGTCATACCGCGCAGATTGCCAATGTGTTGGGTCGAGTACACCGTAGGACCGCAGTGATAAAATAATACCTTGCCCTTTTCAATGGGAGTAAATGGTTCTTTCCGCCGAGTAAGAGTGTTATAGAGCGTAAACATAGATAAAAGAATAAAGAAAATTCAATCCTATTGTACAATTATTCATTCCTTATTCCTACTTCCTCATTCATAATTCATGATTTTACTCCGCTTTTACATTTTTCCCTGCTTCTGTTGTTTTTTCATGAATACCGTATTTTTGCTGACCCTGTTTCGGTTTGGACGACATACGGTTGAGCGCATGATCTTCTCTCTTTTTCCGTTCAACGAAAATTTTTTTCTTCTCACCTTCTTCCATCATTTTCTTCTCATACACAGTCGGTTCTTTTTGAGGTTTTCCGTATCCAACATACTGTTCCAAAACTCTCCGGGCTGAACGGGTATCTTTTACTTGCGGCAATTCTTGTTTTTTCCCGCCTGCATCTGATTTCAACACACTTCCCACAATATTTCCCGGAACGTGTACTGTTTCCTGTATTACTTCAACTCCTATGTCCCCCAGAGAGCCGATGACGTGTTTGAAAGTGTTCATATATATTTCAGATAACTCAGATAACTCAGAAAGCCAGAATATCAGAGAATCGGAAAACCAGAAAGTCCGAATTTCTGAATATCCGACACTCCGATTATCCGAGTCTTCTGAGTGTTCCGAATCAGATTCCCAACAATTCTTTTGCCCTTGCACTTATTTTATCCATATTCCAAGCCGGGTCAAAGGTCAATTCTATGGAAACGGATTTGACTCCTTTTATTTTTTTGATCGTTGTCTCCATCTCCGATTGAATTGTCGCAAATAGCGGACATCCGATGGAGGTAAGCGTCATGAGGACATGTACATTTCCTTTTTTTCCTATTGTAATATCGTAAATAAGACCAAGATCATAAATGGAAACATTTAATTCCGGATCAAGAACTTTTTTCAAAGCAGAAATGATGTGTGTTTTCGTTATGCTGTTTGATTTCATATGATTATCCCGCCATATCTTCCTTTATGATATATTTAAATTGTCATTCCTGCGAAAGCAGGAATCTAGGTAAGAGAACTCTGGATCCCGCATCAAGTGCGGGATGACAGAATAATTAGTATTCCCTTCTCCCTTCCATTGCCCGCTTGAGGGTCACTTCATCTGCATATTCTATATCTGCGCCTATCGGAAGACCGTTAGCTAAACGGGTTATATGCAAAGCTTCAGACTCCTGCGTGTCAGCTAGTAAAGCAGGATGTATCGTTGTCAGTTGTTTTTTGATATACATGATTGTCGCTTCGCTTTCCATAGTAGAATTAAGAGCAAAAACAATCTCGCGAACCCGTAATCCGGAACCCGGAACCCTACGTATTAGATCGCTGATATAGATTTCATCCGGACCGATATTATTGAGAGGATCTATCACCCCATGAAGGATATGATACACCCCACGAAATACGCCGGTTTTTTCGATAGCCAGGACGTCAGTCGGCTGTTCAACAACACATATGAGAGAATGATCACGACTCGGATTTTTACAGATAACGCATGGGTCCCCCTCAGATACATTTTTACAGACGCTACAAAGAATAGTGTCCTGTTTCAAATTTTTCAGATAATTTGAAAAACGCTCCACATCTTCTTTCGGCATATGGAGGAGATAAAATGCCAAACGCTGTGCGGTTTTGGTCCCTATACCGGGTAATTTTTCAAACGATTCAATCACCCGTACGATCGATGGCGGAAGGATGTCCATGAGATAGATTTTATCAGATTACCGGATGCTTGTGGTGATGACTTCAGCGAGAAGTGGCGCAATCGAAATAATTTCAAGTTTTGAAAATAACGCATGTTGGGAAACGGCAATCGTATCAGTCACAATGACCCGATCAATTGGGCTCTTTTCCAACTCATTTGCTGCATTTCCTGCAAATACTGCGTGTGTGGCTAATAACAGTATGGAAACAGCACCCTGTTCTTTCAAAAAATATGCTGACCGAATCGCTGTTTCTCCGGTATTCACAATGTCATCAAAAATCACAACAGTTTTTCCTTTCACATTTCCGTCAATTCCATGAACCGTGACAGAACCGCTATGAAGATCACGTTTCTTTGACAGATGTACGACAGGAAGACCGGCAAATGTTGCAAAACGTTCAGAACGCGACCGTCCGCCCTGATCCGGTGAAACAACGACTGCATTCTGACCTATAGACAAAATTTGTGACGCTAAAAGCGTATGTGTAGACAGCTCAATAACCGGAATATGAAAAAATGGAATAAGATTTTCCGAATGAAGCTCTACAGTGATCACCTGATCAAATCCTGCAGCTTCAATAAATTTTGCAATAAGTTGAGCTGATACTGCTTCACCTTTTCGAAATTCTTTATCCTGTTTGCTATATCCAAGCCAAGGTATGACTGCGGTCACATGCTTGGCGTTGAGCGTCTTGAGCGCCTGACCAATAAGACACAATTCTACAAGATTTTGATCTGCCACCTGAGAAAGAGACTGAATGACGACGATATGAGCATCTGTAATCTTATGTTCCTGTATCCAGACGCGGCATTCATTATCAATAAACCGGGATATATCTATTGCTGAAAGAGGTTTTTTGAGAATGGTACTAATTCCTGTTGCCAACGGCGTATTACTTGTTCCGGAAAAAAGAAAAAAATCTATCATATATTCCTTTTTTTATACTGGAATAATGCTTTTTTGATAATTTCTATCGAACGTTTAATAGCAGAAATATCCAGTACATAGGCAATACGGACTTCATTTTTTCCACGACCTTTTGAAGCATAAAATCCCGCTGCAGGCGCAAGCATCACCGTCTCATTATTATCCCGAAAATCTGTTAATAAAAACGTACAAAAATCCTCAGCATCTGGTACCGGTAATCCGACGACTGCATAAAATGCACCTTCGGGTTTAGGCGGAAGAATGACACCTTCAATTTTTGACAATTCATCAAAAAGCACATCTCTTCGCATCTGGTATTCTCTTCGCACACCTTCGGTATACGAGGTGGGAACATCCGTGAGTTTACTTGCCATAGTCTGATCAATACATCCCGATGACAGTCTTCCTTGAGCTATCCGAAGAACTCCTGCCATAATCTCTTCATTGAGGGACACCATGCATCCCAAACGCGCTCCACATAAAGAATAACGTTTTGATAAACTATCAAGAACAATTGCATAATCCGCAATCTCTTTCATGTAAGAGAGAAGTGATATGTGCTTTCTTCCCTCATAACAAAATTCTCTATATACTTCATCGGACAAAAGAAACAATCCATGATTTTTTGCGATAGATACCAGCATATCCATCTCATTTTTAGAATAGACAGTACCCGTAGGATTATTTGGTGTACAGATGAGAATCGCTTTCGTATTTTTGGTAATTTTTTCTTCAATTATTTTTCTATCAGGTACATGAAACCCGTTCTCGATTGTTGTCAGTATCGGCACCAACGTCACACCGTTCACTGCTGCAAAAGAATTGTAATTGGCATAAAACGGTTCAAACACTATGATTTCATCTCCGGGATTAGCGACAGCAAATATCGCCATGCTGATTGCCTCTGACCCACCGGTGGTTACCTGAATATGTTTTTCATCAAGAAATGAAAATCCCAAACGATGATAGTATGTTTTGAGGGCAGTAATAAATATTGGATCTCCCTGTGATTGACTGTAAGAAATAGGGTTTCTTTTCCATGTTTTGAGAACATCTATCATCACCTCCGGAGTTTTGATATCAGGGTCTCCGATATTGAGATGGTATACATGCACGCCTTCTTTTTTTGCGGCAACTGCGTATGGAACTAATTTCCGTATGGGAGATGCAGGAACAGCAGTGAGGCGTTCGGATACTGTCGTCATAATTTTTTATATCGCTGTGACGGTAAATATATCTTCTACATGAGGCTTTCCGAACTCACGCCACGCAGAAAGCCCCCGCAAAAATATTTCCATAAATCGATCGTCGCCTCCGGTTGATCCGGGAGCAAATGCAAGCTCACCTTCCCGCACTGAAAATGTTCCATCGGTAAAAAATGCTGTCCGCTTCATCTCGTTAAGCGATATTAATACTGGTTGACCAGAAGAAAAATTCGCTTCCGATACACGCATCGTTGTTTTAATATTGCCGTATCCGTCAATCCATGCAATACATTTTTTGGGGACATCAGGAATCAAAGTAAGATCGATAGGCTCACCGACATACGTCATGTTCCCTTTCATAATCCCAATTACTGCTTCCGGATAAAAATCACGGGATCGAAACTGCGATCCCTTATTATCTACAACAATATGATGCATTTTTTTAATATTTGACTTGATAAAGGAAAAGCAATGTCCTGCATTGACTCCTACTACCCGCACACCGTTTTTCAATTCCGCAAACACCAATCCTTCTCCTTCATTTTTTTCCCGAATCTCCTTATTATCTTTTCTTGGAGCAGTATTCGTATAAATCATCATATCCTTGATAGGATTTACGTGGGCAAACTGAAATGTCCATAATCCTGTAGCTATAGTCGAAAACGGAGGAACAGATGTTGGAATAATCGTCACATCAGGCAATAAAAAATGAAGCTTCTGCATAACCTCACCAAACGCAGGGTCACCAACACCATAATCGGCTATGCAATGTAAAAATTGTGCATTCATACGTTATATTTTTATACCATGACCATCCTGAAAAAGTTGTGCTGCTATTTCGTCACGGACACCCCAACGAAATTCTTTTGGTGAATCAAAGGTTTGATCAATAATTTCTTTTGGGAATGTCACTATACCCAGAACAACCCTCTTTTCGGACATTGCTACTCCTGAAAGAATTCTGGAAGCACCAACAAGCTCCTTTTTCTTTTTAATTTTTAACTCCCGATACACTTCTGAATCAATAAATCCTGACTTAACCATCACATTTATTCCGTAAAGCTCCATAGTCGGAGAAAAAATATGCTCTTTTGGAAAAATACTTTTTATGCACTTCTCTACCTCAGACTTTGCCATACTTATAATATCTCTATTACTCTCACATCCCCATACCTTTACTGATTTCAGCCAACTTTCCTGCTGCTGCCTGTTGCGATTGTTTGATCACATTAGTAAGAGCCCTTTTTGCCGGTTCATGAGAAACAGAATCAATCCGAAAATCAATGACCTCCTGATTTCCGTTCATGACTACCTCTACATTGCCGTCCCGACCGGTAAACTCCATACCGGAAAGTGCTTTCTGAATTTCCATGGCTTGCTTTCTCATCTGATTCAGGTCTCCTAACCCTTTGAGTGGATTAAACATACATTAAATCCTTTCGTACAGGACATTAGACAATAAGCAAAGGACAGTGAATAAAAAAATAAGAAATTTGTCTTATGCTCATTGTCACCTGTCTTATCAAAATCGATTATTTTTTCCCCAATACAATTTCTACTTTCACCTTTACCCCAAATAATTGTTTCAGAACATCTGCTAGGATATCACGGACCCGTCCGTCTGACAAGCGCTCCTGATGAAATTTATAGAAAGCCTCAATGACAACGCTGCCTTGGCCTACTGATTTTGGTCGTGCTCCCCGTATGACTCCTGCGACTGAATGATTATACGGTTTAAGTGCTTCAATAAAATCCGGCCAATGGGAAGTGAGCTTTTCCAGATTTAAATGATCAGAAGAATCGGATTGATCAGACTGGATTCCTGCTTTCGCAGGAATGACAAGTGAGGGTGCGGGAACATCGTTTCTGTCATCCCGGGCTACGACCCCGCCTTGACTCGTGTTCGGCGAGGCAGGCCGGGATCCCGTTGGAATATCGATAGACTTGATTGGCTTATCCTGTTTTTCAATTACGCGCTCTTCTTTTCCGATAAACTCTAAAACTGCAAGCTCAATGGGAAGTTGAGAAATTGAGGTGAAACGGATCTCTTCATACGCTTTCATGAAATGCTTAATGAGTTGTTGAACATCCTCTCTCCTCCACGGTTTTGGTCTTTTTACTTCTTCTTCTTTAATCTTTGCAATCAAATCATTTTGAAGATCACGCAGGCAATCCGTAAGAAATACTTTCATGTCTGTTCCTTGTCCGACAAATTCTTCGATGCGCTCAAGCGCGTCCTTTGGATTCTTCTCTATGAGAACGACTGAGAGAAATACTTCCCGTTTTGACTGATCGCTTTTTAAAATACTTCCCATCACTTTTTCTGCGGTAATCTTCCCCTCGATAAAACTTGCCTGTTCCAAAAGCTTTACCGCATCCCGAAATGCTCCGTCAGCGATATCTGCTATCGCTTCTATCGCATCATCAGTAATTGAAATTTTTTCTTTTTTCACAATTCTGGATAATGCAGACAATAACTCCTCGTGTTTCGCTTTTCCAAATGAAATTTCCATACATCGGGAACGTACGGTTGCAGGGACTTTTTGAGGATCAGTCGTAGCTAATATGAATACCGCATGCAAAGGCGGCTCTTCAAGCGTTTTCAAAAGAGCATTAAACGCTTCCGTCGTCATCATGTGAACTTCATCAATAATATATATTTTAAAAGATCCTACGGCGGGAGAAAGTTTTATTCTGTCCCGAAGCTCTCTGACATCATCAATCCCACGATTACTCGCCGCATCAATCTCCAATACATCAATATTTGATCCGTCAGAGATAGACATGCAGGATGAACAGACACCACAAGGACCGCTGGCTCCCGGCTTTTCACAATTAAATAATTTTGCGATGATACGGGCTGCAGTCGTTTTCCCTGCACCTTTTGGTCCGCTAAAAAAATATGCGTGAGGAAGTTCTTTTTTGTCTTTTGTAAGGAGAGACAATAACTGGTCACGAACAAACACGTTATCAATCTGGTCAATAATCTGCGGACGATAGATTCGGTAAAATGACATAAAGATTTTAAGACAGTAAGAATGTAAGACAGTAAGACAAAATACGCAAGTGGCGATATCTTATCGTCTTAGAGTCTTTTCATCTTATCGTCTATTCGTGGTGTTTCCCCATCAGGTGATCCAATCCATGTAATGCTAAAAAGACTATGACATCATCAATAAATTTATTCTCTTTTATCGCCATATTTCTAGCTTGTGGAAATGAAATGACAATATCTCCCAACCGTAATACGTCATCGGGCGATTCAACAAAATGGACCCGGGATGAGTGCTCTGAATCGTTAAAAGGAAACGACAACACATCAGTCGTTTTTTCCACATTCCGATAGTGCGTATTGAGTTTTTTCATCTGTCTGTCTCCGACAATAGAGACAGAAACTTCAGTATTGCGGAATACTTTATCGGTGAGTGCTGCAATCAAAGCCTCTTTTACTTTTTTCCGGTTCACCGGATAATGGGATTCTGTTTGAAATAAAACAGTGATCATAGTGTTTTCTCTGTCATTCCGGCCAAACGAAGTGCGAGCCGGAATCTAAAGAATAAAAATAGATTCCTGCTTTCGCAGGAATGACATCATTCAACTCACTAACACATTATTTATTCTGGATTAATTGCTTAAGTATTCCGGATACTCTTCCCCCATCTGCAAGTCCCCCTACCTTGAGCATCGCTGATTTCATAAGCAATCCGAAATTACTGGTATCACCTGTAGAAACAACGTCAACGAGCATCGACTTCAGATCGTCATCAGAAAGATCTTTCGGAAGAAACGCTGCGAGAATATCCAGCTCTTTCTGTTCTTTTTGGGCCAACTCCGTGCGTCCTGCAGCCTCAAATGCCAAAATGGATTCTTTATGCATTTTCACCTGCTTTTTTATCACTTCTACTATATCCTGTTCTTTGAGAGATGTTTCCCAGAGATTGGCGTACGTGGCAATAGCATAATTTCGTACGGCGGATATAAGAAACCGTAATGTGTCCACACGAATTTTATCGCCCTTTTTCATAGACGACGTCATATCTGTTTGTAGATCGTTAAGTAACATAGATTCTCCTCGTCTCCTGTCATCCCGCACTTGATGCGGGATCTTAGATTCCTGCTTTCGCAGGAATGACATATTGGGTTAATACGTCCGATTAGGATGCCGAAGACGGCGTACGAGTTCACGCTTTTTTTCTTTCCTGACTTCAGCCGGTTTTTGATAAAATTCCCGTTTTTTTAAATCCTGTAAAATACCCTCGGAAAGTACTTTCCGCGTAAATTTACGGATGAGTGAATCAGATGAATCTCCTGGTTGTGCTTTGACAAATACCATAATTAAAAACACCACCTCTCTTAGAAACACTTTCCCGCGAAGCGGGATTAGTGTTTCTTAGACCCGCCGAAGCGAATTTTCGTCTGCGTGGATGTAATCCTCGAGACGAATATGAGCGTAGGCGGGCTAATCCTTATGTTATATTCCCTTTTATCCTTTTCTGCACCTCTTGTAGCCCCACTTTCCCCTCTTTTTTCACTACTGATTGTATCACACCTCCCCCGTCATCAGAAAACCGGGGAATAATATGGACATGATGGTGATGCACGCCGGTCACTTCGCCATGATTGATACCAATCGTAAAAATTTCAGTTTTGAATGTTTTTTTCAAAGCTTCTGTGACTTTTTGAACTGTTCCCCACAAAACACCTAATTCCGCAGGTGAATAATCCAATATGGTGTCACCATGTTTTTTGAGAATCACTATGGTGTGACCAATAGTACGAGGCATAATGTCCAAAAACGCCCACGTCTGCTCGTCCTCATAAAGAGTATAGGAGGGAATTTCATTCCGGACAATTTTACAAAATAAACAGTCTGACATAAAGAATTTCAGGGTTAATTAGTTTCCTCTTTCACTATCTCAATAATCCTTTGTAGGGATAGGGTTGTCGGCTTCATATCCGGATTTTTGGATGAACCATTGAGAATCATATGACGGCTGGCGTGAAGAAACCAGGTGGCAGACGGATCTTCCTTTTTCAGGATTTCGAAAAGAGGGGTCAGGTCAATCTCCTCTTTCGGTACTGCTTTTATCCGGAGATACCCTTTTTTCGGATCTCTGCGTATAGCCATGACATATCCCATTTTTTGTCCGTGATGAACAGCTTCATCATTGGAAGTTTCTATACCAAATGCTTTTCCCCATTTCGTATCAAAAATAATTGCCTTTTCCTTAATCTCATGTTCTGCCCAAACTTTATTCTGAAACATTTTATACGCCCCGTCCAGTGACGTCATGACCAAATCAACGAGTTTGTGAGGGTTATCCGCATATAAGAGCCTCCATCCGTCAATGATTGCTGGAAGCGAAATATCCCAAAAATCCGCAGTGGGATTGGGAAAAAAACATTCACGAAAATGATCAATGTCATTGACCACCCGCACAAGCCGCTCCAAGGCCTCGTCTTTTTTTCCCAATGATTCATAAACCAGTTGCGCAGCGCAGGTGTCCGCATCACTCTGATGATGGTCAAATTTTCCAAATCCTGTATCCACATGGATAATCTCCGGATTAGTGTCAGGAGCTACGTCGCCAAGTGTCTTCCCTGCAGGTACAAATTGAAGCACAGCATCCTCCCACCCCGGCATAAACAGCTTGATGAGCCAAATAGCTGCCGATGCATCCAAATCCGGCCCAATATGAGCAACAATCGTTTTCATCATCTAAAAGTATACCCTGTTTATTTTCCTCTCACAAGGTACGCTGTGAATTCAAGGCCCGGCCTTGAATTCACAGCTCACTAATGATATGGTGTTACTAATGCCACAAAGAAAACCAATTTTTTTCCAAAATGGATATTATCACGTCTATAATCGAGGACATAACAAACAACCAATTTTCCTTCATTACAAGGACTATGCTCGATATCTTCAACGATTAAAAGAATATTTAGAAAAACACCCCATAACGCTTCTTTGCTATTGCCTCATGCCAAATCATCTTCACCTTATCTTACGCCAGGATAGTGAAGAGCCAATAGATGTATTTATTCATCGACTTCACACCGCATACACTATGTTTTTTAACAAAAAATACGAGCGGGTCGGATCAGTATTTCAAAGCCGCTTTAAAGCAAAATGTATTGAAACCGATGAATATCTTCTTCACGGATCCCGATATGTTCATATCAACCCAATTGAACTACTGCGAGCTCAAGGCCCGGCCTTGAATTCACAGCTCTCCAAATACCCATGGTCGTCCTATCAGGAATACACACAACCCTCCTCTTCCCTCCCTATATCACTTTGTGATACGTCAATAATCCTTAATTATTTTAAAAAAGAAAACCAACAGCAATCATACAAACAATTCGTCGGAAATATGATCAAAAATGTATCAGACGATCACTTGTCTGATATCAGCAGTGGTAAGCTGTAGCCTCAAGGCCCGGCCTTGAATCCAAATAAAGTGCGTGAGATAAAAATTAGCGTATATATTTTGTCAATTCTTCTATCCCCATCAGTGCTGTTGAAGATTCATTTCTTTTCTTCACTTCTATCTTTTCTCCTGTTTTTTTGGAAACAACGAAGCGCCAGGGAATTCCTATCAGGTCTGCATCAGAAAATTTAATTCCTGCAGAGAGTTGCCGATCATCCCACAGAACGTCGACTCCCTGCTCCTGTAGTTTTTTATACACTATAAGTGCTTGTTCTTCTCCGCCGGGAAGTGATATAAGATGTGCATCAAAAGGTGCTATTTGAGGAAGCCAAATGATGCCATTCTCATCATGAGATACCTCTACGAGGGCCCCCATAACCCTTGAGGGTCCTATACCATAGCTCCCAAACCACATCGGTTTTTGTTGTCCTTTGTTGTCAGTAAAATACGCATTCATTTTTTCCGCATACCACGTACCCAGTGGGAATATATTCCCCACTTCAATCGCGCGTGACTGAACAACAGATTGTTTGCTACACACGGGACACATCTCTGGAGGATTCTCACCTACCAATTCATGATTTACGCCCCAGTCACAATTGCTGCAATAATACACAGAATCTTCTCCGCTCTCTACCAGCACCTGAAATTCATGAGTATGTTTATCGGTAAATACTCCGCCGGATGCCTCCGTAACGCGATAGATAAATCCTAACCGGGTAAAAATTTTTTTGTACGCTTCTTTGACCTTTTCATAAAAATCCATCAAATCTTCTTCGGATACATGCGCGCTGTACAGATCTTTCATCAAAAACTCTCTTCCCCGCAATATACCGCTTCGAGCACGCGGTTCATTCCGAAATTTTGTAGAAAAGTGATAGATGGCAACCGGTAAATCCTGATAACTTTGGATATATTTCCGAAGTAAATCCATAACGATTTCTTCATGGGTAAACGAGAGTGCATACTCCCGATCGCGTTGATCTTTCAATTTATACATGATATCCGTAGCCGTATCCCAACGACCGGTTTCATTCCAAATCTCTTTTGGATGAAGAAGTGGCATCAACATTTCCTGACCACCGATTGCGTTTATTTCTTCTCGTATGATTTGATTAATCTTAGAAACCACCCGCCAACCCAAAGGGAGTAGGGTCCAACTTCCTGCCATAAGCTGATCCATAAAACCCGCGCGGACTAATAATTTGTGATTTATGCTTTCAGCGCCCGTTGGTGCAGTTTTTTTTGTTTTTGGAAAAAATTGTGAGTACCGCATACAGCTATAGTACCATGGGAAAAAATTATTTGAAAGAGATTACCCCCTCACAAGACGGAGGACGTCGTTGATGGTGATGAGAACCAGAAGACCCAAAAGGAATAACATCCCGACCTGATGAATCGTTCGCTCTATCTGAGGACGGGCTTTTTTACCCAACTTTTCAAATACGACAAAGAGAAGTCTTCCTCCGTCAAGAGCCGGAAACGGAAGCACATTGAGGAGCGCTAAATTCAAAGATAGGATACTGGCAAACTCCAGCACTGCATCAATGCCGTATTTCACTGCTTGTCCAGTCACCTGTGCTATCCCTACCGGCCCTGCTACTTCTCCTGATTGAATTTTCTGTCCGGTGACGAGACGAAACAAAAGATTACCAAGAGAGGAAAACATCTGCCAAATCCGCTCTGTATTGATCACAGTAGCCCGAACAGGTGCCTGATACCAAGGATAAACCTTTTTTTCTAAATTAGATATTGCTATCCCCAGCGCTCCTTCTCCTGCCGGTGGATCCTTTCTGGGAATAGCGGTCATACTTATTTCCTTGCCATCACGAATAAGCGTCACAAGAATCACTTCTCCGACATGTGCTTTAACCGTAGAAATAAGGACATCGGGATTTTCGATCTTCTGTTCACGTTTCTCCAGTGGATCCATCACCGTGATACTTTTCACAATATCTTGTTCTTTTATACCGACAGTTTCTGCAGGACTTCCGACAGACACTCTTTCCACGCGAACAATTTTCGTCGGCTCTACTACTCCACGGATCAATAAAACAGAAGTGATACATACAGCAAGTAAAAAATTCATGAACACACCCGACAAAAGTATTGCTGCCCGCTCTTTTTTACCCCTCGCCCAAAAATATTGGCTTTTGTGTTTCATCTCCACTTTGGTATGCGGCTCATCTTCCTCATCTTCTCCGGCAAGCCGTACGAATCCTCCGATAGGAAGCCAATTAATGGAATATATCGTACCTTTTATTTTTTTTCCAAAAATCCGAGGAGGAAGTCCAAATCCGAATTCTTCCACTTTTACGCCGATAATCCGGGCCATCATATAATGGCCAAACTCATGCACAAACACAAGGACACTTAAAATAAGTAGAAATGTGATAGCGGTTAATAACATGATTGAATCAGTATCTAGTATCTAGTATTTTTTTCATTGCCATACTAGATACTTTATACCAAATACCAAATACTCTTTTTACACTTGCATCAACTCTTCTTCTTTCTTTTTTTGCAAATCATCGATTTCTTCTACCATCTGATCAGTCAGATCCTGCACCTTCTTTTCACCGACCTTTTCCTCATCTTCCCCTACCAATTTTTCATCCTTTGCCCGCTTGAGATCTTTCATCGCTTCCTGACGGATTTGCCGGATCATGATCTTCCCGGCTTCCAATTTTGCATTGGCAAGCTTCAGATATTCTTTCCGCTGTTCTTCTGATAAAGGAGGGATCGTCACTCTGATCACATCGCCGTCAGAGACGGGATTGAGACCTGCGTGAGATTCCTGAATACCTTTTACGATATCAAGTACTGTCGTCGAGTCATACGGAGTGATACAGATTGATCTGCTATCCGGAGTAGTAATTGTCGCCATTTCCATAACCTTCAATTTTTGCGTCCCCTCATACGCAACGATAATGATATTCTCAACAAGAGCAGGTGTTGCCCTTCCTGAACGGACAGAGGAAATGTCTGCTTTTGTTATTTCCAACGCCTTCTGCATCTTTGTACGTGTCTGAGAAAGAATAGTATCTATCATATAGTTTAATACTACGAAATAAGCGAAAATTTGGCAAGGAGTAAGCTTTCTATAAAAGGGAGACCCCTTAAAGGCCACCCCTTAAAAGGGTCTCCCTTAAAAAAGATGTTCGTCTGTGAGATGAGCACCGGGAGCAGACCTATTAACAATGATATTTTTCACTTCCTCAATCTCTCCGATTTTATTTTTCAAGACTTCAACCGTAGATTTTTCACAAATAAGATGGATATCCTGACCGGTATTTATCGTAAAATATACAGGAATCCCCTCATTTCTCCACACTTTGCAGAGTTTCATAATACGTAAGGTTCCGGGAGTCCAGTAAATGAGAGATGGTGTTGATGTCAGCATGATGGCATGGAGTTCTAACGCTTCAGCCTCAATAAGCTCACCGAATGCCTGAAATTTTTTCTCTGCAAGAAATTTTTTACACAACATTATCTTTTCTTTCATATGCGATCTGCGCGCCTCAAAAAATAAACTTTTTTGTGCAGATTTCATGCCTTCTGTCGTCGCAACATCTTTTGGTCCTTCAGACACTACAGCTACAACATCACATATATCCCAATATTCAGGCGGATGCAATGAAACTGCAAACGATGTGTCACTCGTCTCTCCATCCAACCACTCCGTAATGCCGTTTGGGATTGACCGACATGCAGATCCTGATCCCTGACGGGCAAGAACTGACAATTCTTTCTCCGATAAATTTAATCCAACCGCTTTTGCGGCGGCAACCGTGAGTGCGGCAAAACCTGATGATGAGGAAGAAAGACCTGTTCCGGTGGGAAAATTATTTTTCGTCGCCACTCTTGCTTTCTCTGAAATATGTGCCATTGTCCTCACCCTCTCTAGGTGCAACATCACGCGATTTCTTTCGCCAGACTCTTTGATGCCATTAATTTCTATGGAATCTTCTTGATATGACGGACTAAATTCAACCGTCGTTGTCGTCGTCAATCCTGATAAATTCATGGAAATACTCCCGTTTTCCGGCAAACGAAGGGTTTCATCTTTTTTACCCCAGTATTTAATAAACGCAATATTTGCTTGCGCCACTGCTGTTGATTTCATAGATATGTATACTAAATACCAGATACCAAATACTAGATACTTTCGACTCTCACTCCTTCCGTGTTGACAGACACATCAATAACCTGTCCGCCTGCTTTTGCAATAGCATCTGCCACTGCCCTTTTTTTGTCGTCAGAAGTGAGAGTAATCATGCAATCACCACCTCCGGCACCGGAAAGTTTCGCGCCGTATGCACCGGCCTTTTTGGATGCAGAAATCATTGATTCCAATTTTTCCGTCGATACACCCAGATCCCGAAGATATTCCTGATTAAAATTCATAAGTGTCCCAACACGCTCCCAATCAGCTTCTTTAATCTTTTCTTTTGCATCTTCAACAATTTTTGCAATTGCTTCAAAAATTCTCCGCACTTTCTCCGGCTCAGCATCCATTTTCCTTTTGACGTCTCCGATAATCGTTGTCGTATCTGCTTTTACACCTGTATACCCTATCAAAAGTGGAATTTCATTTATAGGTAACGGTTCAATCATTTCTCCGCCTTTTATATATTCAATTGTTCCACCATAAATCGCAGCTGCTACATCAAATCCTGATCCTGCTTTTTGGATATCCAACACTGTTTTATAACAGAGGTCAAACAACACTTTGTCAGAAAGGTTCACTCCTGTCAGTTCTGACAATGCTTTTATGGTGCATACCGTAGAAGCCGACGATGAACCAAATCCAAATTGCGAAGAAAATTCTGATTTTGTCTTTATCCGCACTCCGGTTTGCATCGGATACTTTTCTTTGAAATTTTTGACAGCAATCTCCACAAACTGCGCACCCTTAGGAATTTCACCTGTTCCTATGTCCATCATCTGCTTTTTATATCCTTTAATATTCACATCTTCTGCATCCAAAAAAAAATCCTGAGTATCTAATACTTCAACAGTTACTTTCATCCGTTGTCCTACCGCAGTTACCAGACATGGATATCCATAGACGACTGCATGTTCTCCAAACAACATTAATTTTCCCGGTGCTGATACAGTAATCATATTACTCAAGCCTTACCCCTTCTTTTCCTAATTCTACATCCTTGATCGCATATCCATATTCCAAAGATAATTTTCTCATTTTCTCTTTTTCTTTACTATAGCAAAGGAGAAAACCAACACCATCTGCTTTTCCTCCACCACCCAAAATTTTTGCCGCTCCACCATTTTTTTCAATAGCACGAATCAGAGGTTTGACTTTTTTGCTCACCACTCCCATATCTTCAAGTGTCTGTTCGCCTTTTTGAATTGCATCAATAATTATTTTTTCATCACCTGTTTTGAGTGCATGTACTATTCGGTCAACCTGTTTTTCGTTAGTATCAAAAAATTCAGAATATTTTTTTGGATTTTTCTCATATTGTTTTCTTACTAGAGCAACCATAAAACCAGTATTTTCTTTTGGCCTTCCGGTATCAATAAGATAAAAATGGTCCAATGATTTAAGCATGGAAAAATTCAGTTTTTCAAATACTTTTTCTGTTTCTGATTTTTTCTGATATAACACATATCCACCATATGTCACTGTCGTATTATCTCCGCCTGATGGGTTTCCATGCATGTTCTTTTCCACTTCATACGCAAGCGCATTGATTTTTTCCAAATCCCATGTGTTGGTCAGGTAATAATACAACGCGCCAACCACACTGACTGCAATTGCTGCAGATGAACCAAGGTGATATCCGGACAAAATAGTAGAAGAAATGATGAGCCTCACTGGTGGAATCTTTTTTTTCAAATTTTCACATACTACAGAGACCGCATGTCGAATATATTCATCAGGTTCATCAGACAATATTTCAAATGAAGTATATTCTAAAAGCGATACTGTTGTCCGAAGATTAACCGCAGAAAGAAGCGCAGGTTTGCCATACACGACTGCGTGTTCACCCATGAGATGTATTTTTCCCGGAGCCGAAACCACAATCTGCTTCATGGAAGAAATTATATCATTTATATGCGACGGAGGAAAAAAACAAAAAATACAATAACAGCCAATGCACCAACTCCAGCAAATACTAAAACATATGGAAGTGCAGGTTTTTTCCCTGTTTCTACAGATCCGCCAATCGTGAATTCTGTTTGCAGAGAATCCTGGCTTCCCAAGGTGTCCGTTGCGATAATTGCAGTTCTCTTTTCTCCGACAGTGAGAGCTGATGGAATAGATAATTTCCAAGCTCCATCCGCATCAGCTTCCACAGTACTGGATATACCATCCGGCTGAATTGATATATTTACTATAGAAAGTGGCGTTGCCAATCCCGTCATGACAAAAGCCGGTACCCCGGAAGAAACAAGGTTTCCTTGTGATAGGACACGAAGTTGGACCTCAACTGACTTCTCAGTAGGAGTCGGCGCAACGCTCTCTGTAGCAACTGGAATCGGTGTTACTGTAGGCGTTGCCGTCACCCTAATAATAATAACCTTCGCAGTTGGAATGGGAGTAGGAGGAACTGGCGTTGGTGTACCTGTCGGACAAAAACACGTATGTTCATTTACACATTGTGGTTTTCTACACCGTTTAATCCCTGAAGTGACTTCATAACATCCAAGCCATCCGACACAATCACTTTGCGTTTGACATGAATCATCACAATACCCCGGCACATTAATAACCTTCGCAGTTGGAATGGGAGTAGGAGGAACTGGCGTTGGTGTACCTGTCGGACAAAAACACGTATGTTCATTTACACATTGTGGTTTTCTACACCGTTTAATCCCTGAAGTGACTTCATAACATCCAAGCCATCCGACACAATCACTTTGCGTTTGACATGAATCATCACAATACCCCGGCACATTAGTCGGAACAACCGGCAATCCGTTTATCGTACAGTAACCGCTCGATCCTACCGGATCGCAAGATAAACCAGTAGGAACCGTACTACTTTTTGAACAACTTTTTGATGAAGGTACCCGTTCACAACGCTCACCGCACCATCCACATGGCGCGTTCACAATTTTACATACGTTATCCTGCCACAGGCAGAGTTGCGAATTTGAAGAAATTTCAGTACCGCAATCACTGGTATTGATCGGTCCGCACGCATTTCCACACCATCCGCATTTCACACTCGTCATACATGAAGCAAATGAATTCATCGGAGAAAATCCGCAATGACCGTTTCCTTGCACTTTGCATGATGCATGCTGGCTATAACAACTGTCTTCCGGCTTTACGTCACATGTAGTAACCCTATCAGCTACTGATGCATCCTGACAAATTTCTTTATTGCATCCGGTCCGTTTACACTGCGCATCATCTCTAGGCAAGGCTCCTGTACACCGTGGGTTAATTTCTACATTTTTGGTGTTCACGAATATAACACACGCCGGACTGCACAATAAATTACTCGTCCACGTATTCATATCTATCCACCATGTTCCGGTGTTCCTATTGCAATACAGGAGACTTATAAAAGTTCCTTTTTGTCCACATTCACTATTTTTTGCAATCGTGAGGGCTTCACTCATCCCCATTTCTACTCCACTTTTGTCTCTACAAATAAGCTGATTTCCGCCTGCTGCTTTATTTTTTTGGTCTGAAATCGCTTTCCTTTGAGAAACAAACCACACGGACAATGCCAAAAACACAATCACTCCGAGAATCATTAATATCCAAGGAAATAAAAATTGTTTTTTGTGTTTACGCACAACTTTTCTTGCCATTATGTATACTATACGGGGTTTACAAAAAAAATTCAAGAAGAATAATTACTCTCCTAACACGAGACGGGAGAAGCGGATCACGGTGATATTTTCACCGACTTTGGCAATCGTTGTTTTGATGAGATCAGAAATGGTAAGCTTTGCATCCCGAATATAGGCAGAAACAAGAAGCTCTTTTACATTTTTGGGATTCATGGCTGTGATCTGCAAACAAATTTCGTGGGCAAGTTTTTTAAACTCATCATTTTTTTCCACAAAGTCCGTCTCGCAGGTCAACTCCACAAGTACACCGACTTTTCCACTAGCGTGAATATAAGATTCGATAATACCCGCTTTAGTTTCTTTACCTTCTTTTTTGGCTGCTTTTTCAATACCACGAGCCATCAATAATTTTTTTGCTTTTTCAAAATCACCACCTGCGTCCTCAAGAGCTGCCCGGCAATCTGATACTCCAGACGAGGTGTCTTCACGAAGTTTCTTGAGTTGATCAAGGGAGACATTCATATTTTTTTCGGACGGCCACGGATTTTTTTCACCGGCTCTTTTGGTTTTTCTTCTGAAACAACTGCTTTTTCTGATTCCTTCGTCTTTTCTTTCTGAGATTCTACTGTTTTTTCAACCAACTTTTTTTCAACTGCGGCAACTTCCGCTTCTTTTTCCCAGCTTCGTTTCCCTTGTTCATATGCATCGGCAATTGCTTTGGTAATAATTGCAATGGATCCGACCGCATCATCATTTGCAGGAATAGGAAAAAGCACATCAGTAGGATTTACATTCGTATCAACGATAGCGATGATAGGAATATTGCATCGTATCGCTTCCCGAAATGCGACTCCTTCTTTCTTCAGATCAACGATAAAAAGAACCTTTGGCACATTCATAAGCTTCACGACTCCACCATAAAACATATTGAGCCGCTTGAGGTGGTGGGCGAGTTTAACTTGCTCATGTTTTGGAAATTTTTTCCATGCCCCTGATTTTTCATCATCGGTCATGGTGAGAATTTTTCGTATTGTTTTTTGGATTCCTTCCCAGTTGGTGAGAAATCCGCCAATCCACCGTTCCACGACAAATGGTGCACCCACTCGATCGCTTTCTGTTTTTAGGATATCTTTTGCCTGACGTTTGGTGCCGACAAAGAGCGCTTCGCCGCCGGCGGCTACAAGCTCAGAAATATATATACACGCACGATCTAGTCCCTCTTTTGTTTTGGCTAAATCAATGATATGAATTCCGTCTTTCTCAGTATAGATATAGGAAGAGGCCTTCGGATTTCTCCGTTCTGATTTATGGCCAAAATGGCATCCTGCTTCAAGTAATTGTTGTAGTGTGATGTCTGACATAGTCTAAATTTCTAATTACTCTAATTTCTAATTGACCTAAATAAACACCAAAATTCAAAAAATACCAAATAAAAACCACCTCGATACAAGGTGGCGTAAACCTACCATGTATCTTCTTTTATCCACCATCCAATTCTGCTCCGACCTAACATCGGGGAGAGAAGATACTTCTTTTGGATGTGAGTTGATATGAAGTATACCCCAAATACCGCTATCCTGCAAGAAGAAGATCGAAGAGGATATCGCGATGTTGATGTGACAAAGTAATGACTGCGTCAATCAAAATAAGTAAGACGATACCCCTGTCCGCGATGGGTCACGTAACGAAACGTATATTTCCGACCTCTATAATAATTGTTAAAAATCTTTGACCATACAGCATGCATACGATTTTTTCTCCCCACATTAGCGACAATCGGATCTCTGAAATCACCAAACGGCTCAATCGGTGCAATATGACCGGTTGTTTTTCCATCATCTAATTCCGCAAGGATAAACGTAGGGTAGCCTTCATCTGCAGACTCTTGTGCTGATTTGCCATCGACAGCCTCCCATCCTAGCTTTTTTGCTCCGTCAGTTTCAATCCAACGATAATATAAATTTGCATTCATTTTGACTCCGTTGATAAACGGCGGTAACGGCACTCCCATGGCTTCCGATACGGTACGGGCCCAGACATTACAAAATGTCACCAAAAGTTCATCTTCATTCTTTCCCGTCCCGTATTTTGGTTGAAATCGGGGACTTTTTTCAATATTGAATAATTCTAATATCTTCATATAACTCGCAGGAGTACGCTCCAACCCTATGACGGGTAATTCTTTTGGGTCAAGAGGAAGCCATTCATCAGGCTTATTCATCATCCATGTCCCGTCCGGAAGGACTACATGGCTTGCATACATATGCTTCGTATTTTCCGGATATCGCGCGTCAAATTCCGCGGGAGAAAATGTACGAGCTATTGAAATTTTTTCATGAGTATATGGCCGAAGAAGCCCAATAGTCTCAATCGGACCATACTCTTTCGCAAACCGTTCAGCTGACATGATAACTGTCCGTGGACGGCCTATCGAGCCTTTGTAATTTGCGTCGGTAACAAGAAAATGCCGCTTCCCTTTATCGTTTTCAAGCACATCAAGAATCACTCCTACATGTCCATAATCCCACTGATTGATGACAAACACATCACCTTTTTTTATCTGCTTCTTCCACTCGGGATCACAGGAAGATAATCGATAAACCCCATACCCCTTCTTCGTATCTACAAATGTTCCCGGTGCCACTTTTTTTGAAAAATCAGAAGGTATGAGATCAATGGCATTTTCTCCAAATTTTCCCGAAAGTTTTGCCGTAGGCACGTCCAAAAGTGATATGACAAGTCCTGCCCATCCGAAACACTGCACAGGCTCAGGAATCCCCAATTTATTCCTATACATATTTTTCTCATTATCTATAAACGTAAGCGCATCGTTGGTTTCATGTGAAATCATTTTTGGCATCCATTCTTTTATATATGATGTCAATGATGGGCGTGTTGAAGTCTGAAACGAATACGTAAGAAAAAAATTTTTAAAAACCTTCTCGATCTCCAGCACACGATCCACTTCCGCCCCAAATCTTCCTCTATCTCTTTCATACGAAAGTTCTTCCCAATATTCCGATTCACCAATTTCGCCTGATCGAGGTCTGAAAGCAAGACTTCCCAACGCCATAAGTCCGAATTGCATGGCTTCCCGTCGTGACAAAGATGATAACCTTCCTTCGACATTTTTCTCCATATTATGTGTTCCCTCCTACAGAAATACGTTTTTCTGCAAGAAACAATTGTATATCAAAAATATCCCCCTCCCATCCTTCTTGTTTCAACTCATGATATAGTTTTCCTATTTCTTTCCCCACATAGACAAAATGCCAGCTCTCAAATGTAATGCCATCATGACCATTGATATATGACGGGACAAATCCGAATTCCCAGGAATGATCCATAAGCCATTGTCCTGATTTGGTATTCTCAAAATGCGTCCGCACGTCTACAATATTACTGACTTCTGCATTGGTAAAATCAAAAGCTAATCCTGTATGATGCTGGCTTGTGCCCGCTGGTACTGCATATAAAGGACTAGATTGTTTATAAACTAACCGCTGTTCGTAAAAATCGCGGAAACTGCTTCGGATTTTTACTGTTTTATCAATGGGTATAATTATTTTAAAAAGATCGCTAAGGTCAGAAACACAATATTCATGAACACGGTCTTTTTCCGGATTGACAAAGATTACCTCATCTTTTATTTTTTCTACATCACTCATGTGGACAAGATGAGGAAGCACAATATGACTGATTTCTTCTTCAGAAATTGGGTGAGATTTATCCACTACTGTATACAAAAATGGCCTTTCTTTTTTCAAAATGGCCTCCATTTTTTTTTGATACTCCTTATTCTCACTGAAAATAAGCTCTAAAGGAGACACTTCAATTTTTTTATCGTGAGTGGGGACAGGATAAAACGACTCGGGGGAGGAAAATGAATCATTATGGAGATACTCTGTAGCTCGGACAATACCTTTTTGAAAAAGCGCCAGCTCTCCTACCGCCACGCTTATGCCAACAAGCTTGAGAAACGCTTCACGCGAAATACCTGCTTCATTCTGTCTTTCGAACATATAAGTATGCAGAAATCAGGCAGGAGATATGCAATGAAGACCTATAATATCTTCAAATAGGCCTTTTGTCAACTTTTATCATACCCTAAAAAATACACGGGAAAATTTATCTAAAATTCTCTTAGAAATACCATTCTATATCTTGATATCAAATAATACGCCTTCCGGAATAGAGGAAGGAATACGAAGAAATCCTCCGACAGAAAAAACCAATTCTCCACGCATAATTTTTTCTGCATCAAAAAGTGTTTGGGAAATAATGCTTCGCCGTATCCCTACTGCATCTTCCCATCTCTTTTGTTTTTCATTACTTCGTAATTTTTCCATATAATCATTCATTATATTTCAATCTGTTTTCTAAAAAGTTGGAAATTGTTTACACAGAAGCGAAACTTCTTTTTGAATAGTTTTCAAAACAGTCTGATCATCAAGGTGATAAATGATATTTCCGATACAGGAGCCAATTATTTTCATTTCTCTCTCTTTCATCCCGCGGGTCGTTATAGCAGGCGTCCCCAAACGGATACCGGATGGATGAAATGGAGAGGCAGTATCATGAGGAACGCTGTTTCTGTTTACGATGATGCCTACTGTCTCCAACGCGTCTGCTATTTCTTTCCCATTTTTTCCTTGCGGCCGAAGATCTATGACCATAAGATGATTGTCCGTACCTCCCGTAATCAGGGTCAGACCCTGCGTGGTAAGAGTATCAGCTAATGTTTTTGCATTGACAACAATTTGTTTTGCATAGGCTTTAAATTCCTGTGTATCCGCTTCCTTCAAGGCTACAGCGATGCCTGCGATACTGTTTTCATGCGGGCCTCCCTGGAGTCCGGGAAACACTGCTTTATCAATTTTTTCCGCCATTTTAGGATCTTTTGACAATCCGTTTTCCGTAACCAAAATCATCGCCCCACGCGGACCCCTAAGGGTTTTATGCGTCGTCGTCATGACGACATGGACAAACGGGACAGGAGAGGGATGCGCTCCCCCTACAATTAACCCTGATATATGAGAAATATCCGCCAGGAGTATCGCTCCTGCTGAATCTGCGATATCTTTCCATATTTTCCAATCAAATAATCTCGGATATGCCGTCGTGCCGACAACAATAATTTTTGGTTTTTCCAGCTTTGCGAGTGCAGCAGCTTTTGAAAGGTCAATCATCCCGTTTTCTTCGACATCATACTGGACTGAATGAAAATATTTTCCGGAAAATGTCACACTGTGCCCATGAGTCAGGTGTCCGCCGCCGGAAAGCTTAAGACCCATAATCGTGTCACCCTGTTCAAGTAACCCCATATAAATCGCGGAGTTGGCCGGACTTCCGGAATAAGATTGAACATTGGCGTGGGGAGTACCAAACAGCTTTTTCGCTCGATTAATCGCAAGCTGTTCTATCTGATCAATATACGTATTTCCATTATAATACCGCCTTCCCGGATACCCTTCCGCATATTTATTGGTAAGAATTGATCCTACTGCTTCACGCACGTCTCTAGAACAATAATTTTCGCTGGGGATAAGGGTAAGCGTCTCTTGTTGACGCTTTGATTCATTTTCTATGAGATCATGAATTTCCGGATCATTATTTGTATTCATATCCATATCCATATAGCAAATTCTTATGACAATGCTCTCCCATTTTCATTTGACGCACTTGGGCTTACCACATTCAGCTGAGCCTGCTGCAATTCATATATTGTATGAGAATTCGTATAACTCATGGAAGACCGCAGTCCTCCGACAATATCTTTTATCACATCTTTTGTTGGTCCTTTATAAAGAACTTCCGTTTCCTTTCCCTCTGCGACATATTGATCCGAATTCGTTGTGGAATCTCCAAAATTTTTCCTGTCTTCCTGAGCACTTTTTGAGGCCATCCCACGAAATTTTTTTACTAAAATTCCGGCATTATTTCTCGCCATATTTCCCGGACTTTTATCCGTTCCCGCAAGAAATCCCCCAATCATCACTGCATCCGCACCCGCTACGATCGCTTTTGGAATATCCGCAATTTTCCTCACACCTCCGTCAGCGATAAGAGTAGGAGGGTTATGCATCTTTTCCAGCATTTCTCTTACTTCGTGAATTGCACTTATTTGCGGCATTCCGGTACCGGCAACATCCCTAGTAGTGCAGGCAGCACCGGGACCAATTCCCACTTTTATGACCGCGACACCTTCTCTGGCCAGATCATTTGCCGCTGAAGCGGTCACAATATTCCCTGCACAAATAGGGACATCGCTATTGATTGCTCTTCGTAAATCATACAAACGATGGAGCATCTTCTTCATATTGTCAGAATCTCCATGAGCGATATCGACAAACAGCATGTCAACGCCTGCGCGTATCAACGATTCCGACCGCCCATAATCAGATGATTGCGCCCCAATAGCAGCTCCGACTAACAAACGGCCTAATGCATCTTTTGCCGCATAAGGAAAATTCCTAATAAACTCATAATCTCTTGTGGTATACACACCGAATAATCTTTCATCAGGATATAGAATAGGTAATTTTTCTATACGATTTTTTTTCATGATGGCAACTGCTTCTTCTAAAGATGTGCCGACAGGAGCGGTAATTAATCCGGTCTGCTTCTCTGAACTACTATTCGGATAAAGTGGTGTCATTACCGATGTGATTACATCATCTGGATTTCCAGCTAAAAAATCTTTCATTGTCGCCATGCCGACAAACACACCATCTTCTCCATTTTTCCCATTTGGATAAACAATCACATATCCCCGTTCCCGCTTTTTCAATACAGATAATGCATCACGGATAGTACCTGATTCTGGTATAGAAGGAGGATGATCTTCGATAATTCTCATCCGTTCTTTTACCCGTTGAACCATATCTCCCTGATCCTGGACAGAACAATTTCTATGTATCTCTGCCATACCGCCGGACAGTGCCATCTCTTCTGCCATTTCACCCCCGGAAACAGAATCCATTCCGGCACTGAGTATGGGAATGCCGAGTAAAATTTTACCCCGAACAAGTTCTGTGGATGTTTGTATATGGTCCCCATATCGAGATTCAATATCGGAGTGAGCCGGACGGATAAGCACGTCTTCAAAACCAAATTGCGGCTTTGCACCGTCATAAAATTTTTCTCTATTCATAAATTGTTCTTCTTTCGCTCTTTTTCACACGCGCGTTTGATAAGGAAACGATGACAGCGATCTTCTTCCTGCTCCCAGCAAAGCAATGTAATATTTGTAACTTTTAACATCATCAGTATACACCGAATAGCAATAGTATTTTTACTCAATGTTTGCTTCGTATATCGAATTGAAAAAGTCTTCCAATCAATAACGGCATCTTTCACATACTGTCCAATCAATTTTTCACTCGGGGCGAGAATAGGAAACCACATATCAAAATCATATTCAGGTTTGAACCGTCGCATCACGCAGATACGAAGCCCATCGGATTTTTTTTTGGGATCGGAAAATGATTTTGTTTTTATTATATACATACCCTTTTATGGATACTCATATCACTCACCTGTCGCAACCAATGCCAATCTTTTATCCGGTTCGATGCTTCGGGATGTATTTTATTTAAAATATCCGGATGAAATCCTATTGCCGCTGTATACAAAGCCTGACGGAATATTTCCGGATATCGTGGATCACTATGCGGGACGGCATCAATAGAATGGATAGCTCCAATAGATTCAAGAACAGGCAATGAAAGTCCTGCAGACAAATCCCACGGAGTTATGACAGACTGAATTTTCTTATACATATCTAAGGAGTAAAATTGCTGAAATTTTTGCAAATACTCTTCTCTTCCTTCAGGAGACGCTAATCTCTTTACACTATTCATAGAAAGCTCAACTTCCACCTCAAGTCTTCTTTTCTCAGGAGCGCTCCCATTATGAAACGACGTTCCGGAATGGATATAATAAGTGCGATACTCTTTTTTCATCCCACCCCCTCTTTCCATTTCTAAAAACGTAGTGAACAATTGAGAAAGCGAGTCAATTTTTCCTTGTTGTTCATGAAATGATTCTGAACTGTTTCGTTTTGGAACACACGTGACAGTATCGGCTCCTAAATATCCAACACGCTGAGGATCAAAAAATGAAAGTGTCTCCCATGTAAGATATTCATCTTTGGCAACCATTTCTTTAGCTTTTTGAGCTTTTTGGTCTGCAATGTCTTCAGGACAAAGTTCTTTCGACTCTTCTCCTCCCGGCATAAAATAGAGCTGTACATTCGGACATGCATGTTTTATCGCTTCAATTCTTCGATTGCTCGTTGTCGCGACAAAAACGACATCTATCTGGTGGTGAGCACCACTCTCCCGTTCCGAAATATATTGAACCTGACATTCATGTTTTCCCATAAAAAATCCCGCGTGCTATCGCGGGTTATGATAAATAATAATTAATAATAATTTTATATTTTTGTTTTCTCATTGGTGAATATTCAAGTAACCTTTGATAAAGGTAATATTCGTTACTTTTGAAAAACAAAAAAACGCCTCGAAAGCTTCTGAAGCGCTTTTGTATATTTTATCAGAACCAGATTATTCGTCAAGAAGGAAAAAAACTATTCCTCTTTTGAAGCTAAAATAGCGACTGCACGCGAGGCAACAATGCCAACCTTTTTCTGCATTTCATCATTGATCTCAAATTCATCAGTCACACGGTTGGCAACTATGCCGCACACCATTCCTGCCTTTTTCCCAAAAAGTGATGCGAGGGTGAGAAGGCATGATCCTTCCATTTCAAAATTCTGCACCCCGGCTTTCTGCATATCAGAAAGAATATGTTCTTTATGACTGGGAAAATATCCTCCATATCCCGGCCTCCCCTGTCCACAGTAAAAGGTGTCCATCGATGCAGTAATTCCTACGTGATAACGAAATTTTAATTCCTCTGCTGATTGTATCAACGCCTTCACCACATCATACTGTGCTACCGCAGGATATTCAGGAATAACATAGTCTTTACTCGCACCATCCAGTCTGACTGCTCCGGTCGTGATAACCAGATCTCCTAATTTCTGCCCTTTTTGAATGCCTCCGCACGTCCCAACACGGATAAACGTATCTACACCGATCCGGGACAATTCTTCGACAGCAATTGCCAATGCCGGAGCACCGATACCCGTCGATATACAGGAAATCGGCACCCCCTGATACTTCCCAGTCATCGTATGATACTCGCGGTGATACGCTACTTCGCGGGCGCTATCCCACGATGAAGCAATTTTCCCGACCCGCGCCGGATCACCCGGCAAAAGGACTGATTGCGCAATATCAGACGGACCACACCCAATATGGTATTGTTTTCCTTCTATCACTGGGGCAGAAGCAGATATTCGTTTCATACAATACCCAATGTTATATATGAAATAGGTCCTATATGCAAGTGTTTCGCAGGTAAAAAAAATTCTGTTACGATAAAATTTTTCCTGTAAGTCTTCCTAAATTTTCATCGTCAACAAGAACTGTTTGATATTCTATTCCAGATTCTCCGACGATTTTTGACAGTATTGGTCGATCCGGCAATAAAATATTATTTTGAAACTGCTGAATATTTTCTTCAATCTGTTTTTCTTGTTCATTCCGTGCCATAAAACCCTCCTTCTATTTACAAAAAATTTATACGTTTCGGTATCACTTGTAAATCCTATGACATTGGTCACAACTTGCGATGTATGAGTCTGCTGCGCCAACGACAATCTGACCTTTAGGCCCTTTGGTCCGTTCGGTATTTCTGGCGAGACTCCCGCATTTTTGGCATATCGCATACAATTCAAGCCGTTCATCAGCCAGACCCATAAGTTCCGGTGTGACCCCAAATGGCAAACGTTTATAATCATAAAGAAGTCCTGCCCCGATGACATGAATCCCTTTTTTCCTGAGAAATGCGATGACCTTTTTTATTTTTTCGCGGTCAAAAAACTGCACTTCATCAAAAATGACTTTATCAGCACCCGTCGCCAAAATTTTTTCAATAATGACTTCAGGACTTTCCCCATCAACTGCTATTGCTTTTGAAATTTTATGGTCATGGCTGTGGATTTCTTTTTTCCCACCATACCGGTTGTCAATTTTGGGTTTCACCGTGAGCACCTTGTGACCCATACGGGTAAACACGTCTACCATAGCCACAAGCTTCCCTGTTTTTCCAGAAAACATCGGACCCGCGATGACGGTAAGCTTTCCTTTAGTGTTATTCGTTCGGCGTAAGCGTGTTGCCATGAATTTGTTTGAGCAGAAAAAACTATCCTTATCTGTTATAAAGAGAATTCAGACTATGGTCAAGAGGGAATTCTTTACTGCAAAATAATCTTTTTTTCTTTTAGTGCGACGATAATTTTTTCGTGAATTATTTCTTTTGAAAGAATAGTTCCGTCTGCGTCCACACAATCAATGGTAATCCAATTTTTACGCTCACGCGCTAATTGCAGATACATTTTTTCAGAAACCTCCCTGTGATGCATATCTGTTTCGGCAATATCAAGTTGCCCATTGGTATATCTACGCGCTTCTTTTTTCAGAGTTAATTCATATCCGATTTTCCAGGGTACGTAGAGATAAATAACGATATCTTCCCGGGGAATTTTATGCACTTTGTATTCCATCTCATCGAGCCATTCGATAAATTCTTTTTGCTTTTGTTCCGGAAGTTTACCTCCCTGATGTGCCATCGATGATGTCGCGTACCGGTTGCAAAGAAGAATTCCGCCTGAGGAAAGCCACTGGTCCATCTCCTCTTTCGCACTTGCTCTGTCAAGAGCATAGGAAAGTGCTGCCAAATACGGAGACACCTGATCAAGGTTACCAAACTCTCCGGTAAGAAACCGTCCGACAATCCTCCCATGAAATGAACTGTAATACCGGGGAAAATCCATATACTTCACACTGTGCCCACTCTTTTGTAAACTCTGCATCAACAATTCAGATTGCGTTGCTTTTCCTGATCCATCTCCTCCGTCGATGACAATAAGTTTCCCTTTCCGGTTTCGGAGTGTATCCACTTCATCAAAAAAATGCTTGAGGATGATGGGAATATTATCATCTTCATAATGTTCCAAATACAGATGTTCTGATGGGTTACCGGCAATCATGGGGGAAAGCGTATTTTCTGCATCTTTATAAAAAAGGGAAAGCACGGGTTTATTGTGTACAAGTCCGTATACAATCTCCCCTCCTACACCACTGCTGGGTTCTGTCACCTCAGACACGATACAATCAGCTTCTTCAATTCGTTTTTTTTCTCTGACAAAAATTTCCTCCGGAGTCAATTGCTTATCAGCTTTCAAAAGTGCCGGTGTGATGATCTGTTTGCCGGAAACTACCGTGTGTCCAAGTGTCTCGATAGCGCGAATAATAAGTGCATAACGGGTCGCTTCTCCATCAATAGTAGTGGGTGCGGTAAAGTAAACCTTCATACAGATAGTTGTAGCATAGAACAGCAACGAATGACAAGCAGAAAATCCTTCGGCAAGCTCAGGATTAAACAGAAAGCAAAAAGCAGAAAGCAGAAAACAGAAAACAGAAAACAGAAAACAGAAAAACTAACAGTGTATTAAATATTTTTGTATCGTTGAAAGAAAATTTTCTTGTGCTTTCGCACTGGTGACGATGTTGAGGCCGTCCGTAGGAATTAAAATAATTTTTACTTTTTTATTTTCCCCAATCCAATCTCTATTAAATTTGTCTAATAATTCTAAATAGTTTTTTGGAATTTTTTTCTCATACCCCCTCCCCCGAGACTGGATACGTTTTTGAAGTTCTGATATTGAAGTATCAAGAAAAATAATCGCATCGGGTTTGGGAAGATGCGGGACAAAGGATGTATAAATCTTTTGATACAGTTTCCATTCCGCATCATCCATATTGCCTAACGAATGTTGTACCTGAGCGTACGAAAATACATCCTGTTCAATCGGAGTGTCTTGGATTATGGAATATTGTTTCCGTTCCTCTGCTATCCCCATCAACTGATTGATCTTTTCCATGAGAAAAAATGTTTGTGAGTGAAACGCCCAACGGTTCATTTTTTTATAGAACCGGGGAAGAAATGCATTTTCTCCAAAATTTTCTTCTACAAGATGGAATTTGAAATGCCGGGCAATAAGCCGTGCGACAGTTGTCTTGCCTGACCCCATGGTACCCATGACAGAAAGATAAAGAGGGTTATGGTTCATAGTTCTTAGTCAATTTATTACCCGGGAATAAATTGACTTTTCGAAAAGTTATGTATCTGTTCACGATATTTTTCCATTTCATCCTGATTTAATCCATGCCAATCCCCGTTCATGATAAATCCACAACACCGTGAAGAACAATCAACACATGGACGAAACGAAACCACCAGGTGGGCTTTCTTGGTTGTAAGATTATCCGTTACCTCACCAGCTGTTTGCATGAAGGTCAGGACACGATACGAATCAATATGATCTTTTTCACACATGGTGCTTTTTTGCACTCTCAGAGCTTGGCAGCGGATGTATCTATTGCTTTTAAATCAGCGTCACCTGCATCATCTGTTTCATTGATAATGGTCTCAAGATCAATAGGGGCTGATGTCGGAGAAATTTTTATGGTCGGTCCTTTGACATTTCCATATCCTGTTGATGGTTTCCCGCTAGCATTTTGAAGAGGCGGTATGGTTTTATTGATCGGTATCTCAGATGCTTTTGTCTTTGTCCCTTCACTGTATAGTTTATAGAGAAACGCACCTCCGATAGCAAGAGAAAGAACGATGATCGGAATAATGAGGATGATAGAAAATCCATTTTGTTTTTTCATAGTGTTTTATGGCGTCGGATACGCCGCATCTGACGGAACCGTTATTTCTGCAGTCGATTGCACGGTGATCATGACTGGTTTTCCGATGGCACTTTTCAGTGCTTTCAGCGCTTCTCCTGTTTTTTTGCGCGCATCACTAACGGCGTCTCTCGCTTTTTTCAAATCAGAGGCAAGTTGATTTCTCACTTTACCTACATCATTTTTTGCTTTTGTTTCAGAAGAAATGGAAACAACATACGTTTTTTCTGCTTGGGCAGTGACTGTGGATATGCCATCTGCGATAGTCTCATTAGCAATAACTAATGAAGATGTAACGGCTGAAAGGTCTTTTCCGCTGTCCTGTACGTATTTTTGAGAAAGCTTGTACATTTCCTCCACTCCGACATTAAGCTGTTTAAGCTTGGTCATCATGTGGGTTGTTTGATTTTGATTAATCTCCGTCAAGTGAGTCTGAATGGTTTCTAAAATTACTTTCTTTTTTTCATCTTTTATCGCTTGGAGAGACGCGGTGAACGAAGCGCGTTTTGCTTCCATAGCAGAAACCGCTTGCTGATGTTTTTCCTGAAATTTCGCCTGAAGAGAACCAATGTTATTGGGAATAAATGTTTTTGCAGACGTTGGGATATTGGTTCCTGAGGATGTAGCCGCTGTTGCCGATATAGAGGCTATAGCGCTTGGCGTGCTCTCTCCACGGACTGATCCACTTCCGGATAATCCAAACAAAAAAAGAAAGGCTCCGAACAATTGATCAAGCATACTACTAGTATGGGCACACTCAAAAAAATTTGTCAAATACCATCAGAACCGTTAGACGTGTGTGAGGAGAAATAAATCGTTTCGAAAAGATACTTGAGAAACCTCTCCTTTTTTTATCCTACATTCCTCAACCGTAATTGTTGAATCGATACATAACGGATCACCGCCAAAAGGATTAAAAAAAATTTTTCTTCCACCGATTTCTTCAGGAATCCCAAATTCAGGAAATGACACTTTTTGGCAAGATATGCCATTTGATTTACAAAGCATGCAGTCGAATTGTTTTTCTATCATCGACATAAATACTGTCATGGAGAGATGCCGAGATCAATTATGATCACAGCTTCTCTGACAATTATATTTATCCTACCACATAGTATTTCAATTTTCCATCGAAAAAAATGCGTATATATTACAGCCCCTTATTCGGAGCCGGATCCTGGCTGTATGTCCGGGATTTGCCTTCTCTGATAGCATATTCAGCCCGCTGCAACTCCGTACCGATGTAGATAAGATGGCTTGGAGACACCAGATATTCCCAGTCCGTCATCTGCATATACACTTCCATCGCGGTCTTACCACGGAATTCTTTCAAAAGAAGTCCACCATTTGGCGCATAAAGCTTTGCCACAATTTCATACCGCTGTGAATTCAAGGCCCGGCCTTGAACACGCAGGTCACCAGAATTTACAATTGTTTTCCCTTTCGTGTCATTCGCGTATTTGGTCGGACGACCGGGGACTCGTTTGGCATCTACCAAATCTTCTTCATCGCGGGCAAGTTCGATTTCTACAATGACATTACCTCTTGGATCCTCTTCAAAATGTTGCCGTTTGGAATATCCTAATTCCTTTTCAAAATTTTCTTTCAAAATTTTTTCGACAAGGCTATAGTCATCACTATAAATATGGGCACTATGGGTGATCATGACAAATGCGCCAAGTTTATATCCGCCCGCCGCATCAGCAATGAGTTTCTGTAATTTCCGCAAAGAAAAAACATTCCTGGGCCATCCGTGGACCATATCCTGGCTTCTGAAATGGGTCGTCATAAAAAGCCGATCATCCTGAACTGAACACAAAATTTGTGTAAGACATGGCGTATCCCCTTTATTCACCTGTGACCAATCCTCTTTCACATTTGCTGTAAACGCAACCATTTTTTTACTAAACGGTCTATTTTTTATGAGGTCTATGATATTTTGAATCTGATCAACGCCTTCGTGATCCCGCAATCGTTGCCCATACGTGTACGCGATACCGGGAATTGGTTTGCTGGAAAGAACCTGAGGATAGTACGCATCTAAATCCTTTTTGGTAAAAGGGAAAAAATCAGGCAGATAAGGATCATCAGGATTCTCCTCATACACAACAGCCATCATATTGAGAATCTCCTTGAGTTCATTTTCCTGAGTATATCTGGTCGTTTTATTTCTCCCGTACCGCATAATCGTATCAATGACCCGAAGCCATGTCTGAGCTGCAGTATTTCCATGACAACGAAATCCTATCTGTTCCGACGGATAAGTAAATGGCTTTGGTCGTGACGTAGAAAAAATTTGAGGCTCACAAAAAGGCTTACTTTTTATAGCGTTTAATTTTTCAATTGACGAAGTCAGCTCTGAAACAGACTTCCCACGCAGATTATGCACTGTTACGGATTTTCGGAAAAGGTCAACCGCTTCTCTGGGAATATCCGTTTCTATCTGTCCTTTTTTTTCATCACCGATAATAAAATAATTTTCATCAATTCCATGTTCCATAAATGCCAGTAATGCTTGCCCGGAACGGGAAAGGTCGGCTCCCCAAAGGATGATGTGACGAATGGTCGGATTGGCAAATACGTTCCTCACAATTGCTGATATTCCTGCAGATGAATATAAATTTCCGATAGCGCAATAATCAACAGATTTCAAAATATCAGCTACCACCTGCCGTTCGGTCCACATGACAGCCACACCCACCGCGTTATTTGGGTTTTTTACCTGTAAAACCTGTTTATAAAGAATCGGCCAATCCATGGGTAAAAAAGATTAAATGCTTAGTTCATGAGAAGCTTAGATTTGTTTCACTATGCTTCTATGCTCTCACCTCTCCTCTCCTATTCTACTGGCCACGGGGGCAGACTGGTGGACATACTTGGCAGCTTTTTTGAGATTATACGGCACCTGTGAAGGATTTTTCAGTTCTTCAAATGTAAGAGCACAAATCCGCATGCCGGGATATAAGGCAACAGGCATCCGACCAAGATTTCCTAACTCCAGTACTGCCACTCCGTTCCATCCCGGATCAAACACTGATGCGGTAGAGTGAACAACAATCCCCAACCTCCCCAAACTGGATCTTCCTTCAAGCCGTGCAAGTATCGTAGGGGGAAGTTTGAATGATTCCATGGTGGTAGCCAAAACAAAATCACCGGGCTGGAGAATAAATGGTTCGACTCCGCTCACCACCACCTCACTCATCATCTCACTGGTCGTTTTTGGATTATTTGGGTCGATATAGGGAACTTTACTATAGTTAAAAACTCGAAACCGTTTCCCAAGCCGTAAATCGATGGAACAACTCCCCAACTGGGTTTTCAAATCAGGATATGGCGTGATACGGATTATTTTTTTCGAAAGTGCGTGTTTGATATCTCCGTCTGATAGGACCATGCCCTGTAGTATACGAAATGTTTATCCCCAGGACAATGGGTTATTTCCTACCTTTTTTCGGTGATGCTTTGGAAAATACAACTCCTACCATTCCTCCCATACCGATAAAAACTGCGATGGCTGATACGAGCCACCCAATATACGGAAGGTAAAATACGAGATAGGAAACAGTAACGCCGATAGCTGCTGCGAGATACCAATTCTCGCCTTTCTTTTTCATAAATGATGATTGAATTTTTCTTCCAACCCAAAGAGCCAAAAACAACTTGCTCATAAATGCCATGAGCGCAAATATAAGGATAAGTAAAATCGCAAGCGGAATACCGATAATCGTAATAAGTAATGTCACAAAAACAATAGGCGTAATGATAAATGCTAAAAATCCCATCAAGAAAGACTTGCCCGGAGAGGCTGCAATCCTCTCAACCACACGTTCTGTCTTACCCGGAAACAAAAAGATAAATACGACTGACAGAAGAAAAAATGTGATGATAGAGCCCACCGCCGATATCGGCCAGGGCCTTTGTATAGCTCCCCACATCTTTGGTAATTTTTCCTGAGGGTTTTCTCTATTCTCTCCCCCTTTTCTCATCGGCTTTTTGACCATCGTTCCTACAGATGCACCACTGGCAATGATAGCGTCTTTGTCGCTTTCATACGTCAATTTTCCATTAATTCTGGCTGTTTCTCCCAACTGTAGCCGATTGACTGCAAAATTAGTATCTCCGCCAATCATCCCGTTTACCAACACCGTATCACCTGCTGCAGCCAGACCTTGTTTCACGACACCACCAAAAGTAATCGTCTGTCCTGCTGAAAGGACATCTCCGTTTACCGTTGAAGTATTTCCAATGTTGATCGTTTGTCCAAACCCAGTGACATTGCGACCGATGTACCCGTTCAGTGAAACAGTCTGACCAGCTACCCTGATACTGCCTGCCACGGTGCCATCAACCTCTACCGTCTGCCCCGCACAAATGACATCCCCGCCGACTGATCCTTTTACCACAATTGTTTTTCCGGCACAAAATACATCACCTTCCACTGCGCCGTCTATCTGAACAGTCTCTCCTGCGGCAAAAAGACTTCCGACCACCCGTTCACCTGATGCCACAGTGACTGCTCCTTCACTGCTTCGGAATTCCATGGCGAATATCTGTTTGGGGACAAGAAAAAGAGTAAAAAAGAAAATGCTAATACTGATTAGGAAAAAACGGGCAGAATGTTTCATATATTTCTACTATAAATCAGAAGATTTTCAGGAATCAAGAGGGAAAAATTTGTGGGTGTGCATGGAATCGAACCATGTGCCTCTTTCTTATCAGGAAAGCGTTCTACCAATGAACTACACACCCAATGGAATTCGACTATTATAGTCTATCTCCTTATTATGCTCAATATAAATCATTGAGGCGCAAGAGGGAATCGAACCCTCGCATAGCTGTTTTGCAGACAGCCGTGTTACCTCTTCACCATTGCGCCGAATTTAGCAAATGCAGGATCCCGCACATCTGACTCCAAATTTGTACAAATTTGGAAAGATGGTGCTGGGACACACAGCCGTGTTACTTCTTCACCACCACGCCAAACACTCTGTATTGTACCATTCACGCTCCTTATTATTCTACAAACGATTTGCAAAGTCATTAACGTTGTGATTAGCTATATAAAGGACAAAATAAATCCGGTAAATATTGAATGAAAGGGGGTGATATTCATGAAGCAATATACACAGATGCTCAAATATTTTGGCAAACGGCCATTTTTTAATGCAGTAGTACATACTATCCTAGGAATTGGCATCGGGTTTCTCCTTACGTATACCGTAGCAGGAATCCATCCCGTCCGATGGGGAGTTGCATTTGTCGTGATAGCCTTATTCGGTCATTTGCAGGCAATGAAAAAATAACTATTTAAAGAAAACGGGAATCCGTATGATTTATATGGTTTGAACGCCATAATAACCACGTTCCCAAACATACAAAGAGTAACAGAAAAGAAAATGTACGCACTAAAGGTCGGATGCCGATTGTGTCCAGTACTATTCCCATACCCCAAGATACAGCAATATATGGTATTCCACGAATAATGGATATCGTAGATAATGTCGTTGCCCGTACATGCGACGGTATCATGCGGTTCCAAATAACTGATGCTTTCATATCAAATACGACTGAAGCGAGCGGTCGTGCAATGAGAAGTAAAGCGCCTGATAGACCAAATACAAAAGATGAAGCGAACCAGCATAATAAAAATAGCATTCCGGATCCAATAATCACTTTTTGTTCGTGAATACGTCTGAGCATATGAGGCATAAAAAAAGAAATACCCGCCAGAACAAGATAGGTGCAAGTCAAAAGAATACCGAGCTGAGTACTGGAAAATCCAAATTCTACAGCCTGAATATCCCAAAGTCCTGATGAGTCTGTTGTCAAAAATATTCCAATACCAATAAGAGGTAACCCTATCCGCCATTTTTTTCGAAAAAGTAACGCAACTCCTTTTCCTGATTCCTTGATAAACTGCTGAAAAGAATCGTGAACCGTTTCAACAAGTGGTTCATGGAGAGTAGTGATAATAAATACGCTTATTCCGGTACAAAGTGCGACTGCAAACCAGGGATAGCGTGGATCAAGCTGATAAAGAAATCCTCCTACTGCACTGGCAAATGCAGCGCTCAACATCTGTACGGTGGTAAATTTTCCTAATACCCGTTCGTAACGATGTTCCTGACTTCTGCTTTTCAGCGTATCATAGATGAGAGCATGAATAGATGATTGATATAACCCTCCGGCAAAGGACAGGAGGAGAATAAAAAGAATGAGATAAAAAAATGTTGGCGCTAATCCTGTCCCTATTGCTCCCAAAAATGCACAAATACTCGCAATGATAAGAAGCCGTATTCTCCCGATCCGATCAGACAATATTCCCCCGGGTACGATCATGAGCATAGAAACAGCCATCGACAATGCTTCCAATAGTGCTACCCCGCTATAATTCGTAAATCGACGGTAATAAAGAACCCAAATAGGCACCCAAAACCACGCATTATGGAGAACTGCAATAAAAGCAATACGCCGCATGGGAGAAATAGTGGAAAAAAAATCTAATTTCATACAAAAAACCCCCGCATTGCGAGGGATTTTTTTACAGTGATATTGATATGCCAAATGGTGACAGGAACACGGTTTTTGAAAGATCCATATGTGCTCTACATACGGTTTTATACAAACGCGTTCTATCAAAACGCGTAATTAACCTCTGATACTCTTCATGAAGTATACTTCGACAAGCTCAGTACGACAAAGTCAGTACTTCGACAAGCTCAGTAGATCATGCTTTGTATTGTTGGTTTTTTTATTAGAAAGGAGGTGATCCATCCCCAGCTTCGGCTAGGGATACCTTGTTACGACTTAGTCCCCATCGCTGAATTCGGCTTAGCTCCCCCTTACGGGGGCTCTTCGGCCGCCTCCAACTTTGGTGGCTTGACGGGCGGTGTGTACAAGACCCGAGAACGTATTCACCGCAGCCTGCTGATCTGCGATTACTACCGATTCCAACTTCATGAGGTCGGGTTGCAGACCTCAATCTGAACTGAGGCGAAATTTATATGGATTTGCTGCGCCTTACGGTTTTGCTTCCCATTGTTATTCGCCATTGTAGGGTGTGTGTAACCCAAGTCATAAGCGCCGTGCTGACTTGACGTCATCCGTTCCTTCCTCCCCCTCTTTCCAAACTCTACGGATAAAAAAATGTAAAGTTCAAAAAGAGGGGGCGGTCTCCGATGACACTTGTAACATCGGACACGGGTTGCGCTCGTTGTCCCACTTAAGGGAACACCTCACGGCACGAGCTGACGACAGCCATGCAGCAGCTGTGCTATCATCCTTGCGGATAGCCTCCCATTTCTGGGTGGTTAAAACGATAGCATGTCAAGACTTGGTAAGGTTTTTCGCTTTGTATCGAATTGAACCACACGCTCCACCGGTTGTGCGGGTCCCCGTCAATTCCTTTGAGTTTTAAGCTTGCGCTCGTACTCCCCAGGCGGTCTGCTTAACGCGTTAGCTTAAGCGACACCCCCTTCACTTTGCCCATGAATTTCACGAACAAAGTGAAGGGGACATCTAGCAGACATACGTTTAGGGCTAGGACTACGCAGGTATCTAATCTGCTTCGCTCCCCTAGCTTTCGTGTCTCAGCGTCAGAAATGGCCCAGCAAGGTGCCTTCGCCTTTGGTGTTCCTGATGATCTCAACGCATTTCACTGCTCCACCATCAGTTCCCCTTGCCTCTACCATCCTCAAGTTTACTCATCTCGTACCCAACGCCGAGGTTGGGCCTCGGGCTTTCAGGTACGATGCGGTATACCGCCTACACGACTCTTTACGCCCAGTGATTCCGGATAACGCTTGCACCCTACGTATTACCGCGACTGCTGGCACGTAGTTTGTAGGTGCTTATTCTTATAGCCTCGACGGCTATATAAAAGAGGTTTACATACCGAAATACTTCATCCCTCACGCGGCGTCGCTCGGTCAGGCTTTCGCCCATTGCCGAATATTCCCAGTTGCTGCCACCCGTAGGTGTATGGCCCGTGTCTCAGTGCCATTGTGGGGGGTCGTGCTCTCACACCCCCTACCCGTCGTAGCCTTGGTAGGCCGTTACCCTACCAACAAGCTGATGGGAACAGGGCCGCTCTAGAACCGACTTGCGTCTTTGGACTTGCGTCCACATACCGTATTACCCCGTCTTTCGACGAGCTATCCGATAGTTCAAGGTACGTTCCCTGCTTATACTCACCCGTCCGCCACTAATTGTGCGCTCCGCACACAGAAGTTTAGATGATTAGAGGTTTAGATATTTAGTGTATTTTTACTAAGCTTCTAAATAACTAAGCTTCTCTAAACTACTCTGTGCGAAGCACACGCTCCGTTCGACTTGCATGCTTAAGGCACGCCGCCAGCGTTCATCCTGAGCCAGGATCAAACTCTCAAAAAAAATTGTTTTCCTATCACCATTTGATTTACCAAATTTCACTGCTAAACATGATTCCTTGTTAAAGAGCTAAAATTGCGACAATCCTCCTTCGCTCATATTCGCCTCGAGGCTTACAGCCACGCAGTCGAAAGTTCGCTACGGAAGGATTGATGGTTGGTAAGTTCACAAATCTGAATTTGTTCACTAACCAACCATCAAAAATCCCGCCATATGCGGGGTTTGGAACTACCAAAACACGAATGGCGATCAAACTTATATATTCATCGCAGGTGTAATTATAGAGAGATTTCCTGTATGAAGTCAATGATCAAACCTCATTGTAAAATATATTACGTGTTCATGATGATAATTCATCCCACGTCATCCCGGCGGATGCTGCATATGCCCGACGCATACGAACAGCCCATGTTGGTTCAGGTGCGTTTCTCATACGGTCAAAAATATCATTACCTAACACGGTGCGAAAACTATATTCAAGTCTCTCGCCAAATATTTCAAGCGTAGAAAGGACATCAGAAGACTCTCCTCCGATTTGCCGCACCTTTTTAAGGTGATCAGGTATCGTCATTTGTGTTTGTCCATACAAAAAATCCCCCAACACCATGACTGCAACTTCTGCGGGTACCGGATCACCGCTTTTTGCTAATTCCACTAGTTCTCCCTGTTTTTGAAATTTTATAAGGTCAAAAAAAATCGGATCAACATGGTGTGTATGAAACACAGTCAACGTACTTTCATATGGATCAGATGTTTTATGATTCGCGTCAGAAAGATCATACCGTATGGTCTCATCTGCTTTTCTTTGACCTGCATGAAAAAGCAACCACCCGTCACGGAGAAATTTTATAGACATGGTGTCGAATAAAGAAAAATCAATTCCCATAGCCTTTAGGTCTTTTCGTTTTTGCTTAGTCAACCGCTTAAGGTTATCACTGAGAAATACTGCATTTTCGACACTTCCGACACTATGATGAAAAATATCTTTCCACCGTCGGGCATCTTCAGGATCTCTTAGTCCAAACAGGCCTGCTCCGTCATTCACGATACTCACTGTCTCATGATGATTTGTAGAGGAATTTCTAAAGGGGACATCGAGTGGTTGTGAAACGGTTCCCAATAAATACACGAGTGTCGGATATCGGCGAATTGTACGCGCAACGGTAGGAGGCATGCCATGTCTTCGCGTTGCTTCATATGTACTAAGAAGTTCATCAACGGGTATATGATGAAAAATTTCTGCTCGTCTGGAACGTACTTTTCTCGATTTTACATCTTTTGGTGGAATGAATATTTCCTGCTCACTATTTCTCATATTCAACTATGCTTCTTTATAGTATACCACTGGATGCAAGCCCAAAACCCCAACCCTGCCCCTAACAACACTCCTCCGATAATATCGGACAACCAGTGATGGCCGAGATAAATACGGCTGATGCTTACCAATGTCATATACAACAATATCACGGCTAGACTTCCTATTTGCACGTATTTTTTTCTCGTGTATAAGGTATTACGTATTAAGTATAAAGAAATACATGATAAAAAGACGGCGCGGGCAGCGTGACCGGAGGGATAACTGAATTGATCATTGATGTAATATTTTGGAAATATCGTGGTCGGATTTTTAATCATAAAAAACGGCGGTGCCGGATGATGAACCACGTTTTTCCCATATATCTCTGCCAATACGAGAAGAGTAAATAAACACGGAATTATGAACGCTTTCACCATCGCCCCATACTTCGATGTATCGATAGATCGAAGTGTCGTGAAAGCAAAAATAGTAAGCGTAAAAATAGCAAATATAGAAAATTCCGGACTGGCAAAAAACGTCGAACCCTCCATCACCTCCCCAACAAATCGGGATAATCGGAGTCGTGGAGATCTATCGATCGCCTCCTGTACTTTTACGGTAAAAGCAAAATCAGCAGACCGAAATGCTCCTCGCTTCACCGTCCAGCTGAAAAGCGTAAACATCATGAGAGCACATGCACCAGTGATAAATACTATTCTTTTCATAGTCGTAATATTTTCTACTAGACGTTTATTTCTCCTCTTTATTTAAAAAACCATTTATTGTATAAATACCATAATATGTTTTCTTCCATCAAACAGCTTACCATTCTTGCTCTTAATTCCAAAAAAATTTGGATCATCCCCATCATTCTTTTCCTCATTATCATCGCACTTCTGGTCATCAGCGCGCAAGTTACCCCCCTTCCTGTCTTCCTGTATCCCATTTTATGAACTATCTGAAAAAGGTAAACGAGCTTTTTATCCGCGTTTTTGTAACTCTTGTATATATATTCGGAATCGGTATTGCCCGTGGATTGCTTATCGTATCAGATTGGAAAATAAAAAAATCCGATACTTCATTTTGGACACAAGCAGATAAAAAAAATGACAAAACGACATTCGTATCACCATACTAACATGCTATGAAAATCTTAGGGATTTCTGCATTCTATCACGATAGCGCCGCAGCTATCATCATTAACGGACGTATCGCTGTTGCTATCGAAGAAGAACGATTTTCCCGAATCAAGCATGACAACCAATTCCCAAAAGAAGCGATACAATTCTGCCTCCGTTCGTTAGGCTTAACCATTGATGATATCGATGCCGTTTCATACTATGAAAAACCGCTTCTGAAATTCGAACGGCTCCTTGAAACATTTGTCTCCACCTATCCCCATGCACTCAAACCATTCCTTCAGGCAATCCAGGATTGGCTCGGAGAAAAAATCAAAGTTGAGGATCATATCCGAAACGCAACCGGGTGGAAAAAGCACATATATTATATTCCCCATCACCGATCTCATGCGGCAGCAGCGTACTATTCTTCGCCATTTACCCATGCAGCCATTCTTACCATTGACGGAGTTGGTGAATACCAAACGACCGCTCTTTGGCATGGGGAAAACGAAAACCTGAAAGAACTATGTTCTTTATCCTTTCCCCATTCTCTTGGACTTCTGTACTCTACCTTTACTGCATTCTTAGGATTTAAAGTCAATGAAGATGAATTCAAAGTCATGGGGCTTGCCGCATATGGGAAACCGACATATATTGAACAAATTCAAAAAATCATAACGATCAAAGAAGATGGAAGTTTTAATCTCGACCTTTCCCATTTTTCGTTCCGTGAGGATTTCCGGATGTGGAGTTCAAAATTTGAAACTAAATTTGGAAAACCAAGGAAATCAGATGAACCAGTTCTTAAACGCCACCGTGATATCGCTGCAAGCATCCAGACAATCACGGAACAAATACTTTTTGCCATGCTCAATCATCTGGCAACCAGTACAAAAGAAAAAAACCTTTGTATCGGCGGGGGTGTTGCACTCAATGCACTGGCAAACGGCAAAATGTATGAAAATACGCCGTTTAAAAAAATTCATATTTTAGGAACAGCCGGCGATAGCGGCGCAGCCATCGGTTCCGCGCTCTACACCCACGCTATGTTAACACCAAAAAAACCACATATACCCTGCTGCCAGTCGCTCTACCTAGGAACAGGTTACAGTGATGACATCATTGAGGAAACGTTAAAGCTCTACCCGGTTTCATATAAAAAATTCGACGATGAACAAAAACTTCTAACTACAGTAGCAACGTATTTGGCAAAACGGAAAATCATCGGATGGTTTCAGGGACGGTGCGAGGTCGGACCCAGGGCACTCGGTAACCGGTCAATCCTCGGAGTCCCAAATCCCCGGTCTATGAAAGACCGGATGAATGTCGTTAAACGCCGGGAACAATTCCGGCCATTTGCAGGTTCAATACTTCAGGAACATGTCCATGAATATTTTTCGGTTCCTGAAAAAAATCACGCTTCCCCTTTTATGAATTTTTGTTTTCAGGTAAAGGAAAATAAACGAAAGGATCTTGCCGCTATAGTTCACAACGATAACACCTGTCGGATTCAAACTGTCTCAAAGGAAAACGGAATATATTACCGGTTTATTAAAAAATTTTATGACCTTACCGGTATTGCCTGTGTCCTCAATACCAGTTTCAACCTCAAGGGTGAACCTATTGTTGAACATCCAAGACAAGCAATTGAAGATTTTTTGAAAACTGAAATGGATTATCTTGTTATCAATAATTTTTTTATCAAAAAAACAATAATCTAAATCTATGCGGAAGCAATTTATTCAATCTGTTTTTGGTCTTATTTGCATCATTATTATTTCTGAACTTGCACTCAGACTTTTATCCACGTACTCATTAAATATAAAATTTTTTACCACAAACCCTTTTCAACAAACATATCTTTCTGAAATCGAAAATGGGAAAGGGATTACATCTTTCGCTTGCAATAATTCAGTTCAGAATCCGGGTTCACAGCTAAACGGGTTTATACTTAATTCTCATGGATTTCAAAGTCCGGAATATCCATATGATAAACCACCGGACGTAAAACGAGTCGTATTTATCGGAGATTCCCAAACCGTCAGTGCAGTACCATATCCAAATAGTTTTGTCCGATTGTTAGACTCACGCCTAAATACAAAATACCAAAAAATCCAAACACTAAATCTCGGCACTATATGCGTCGGACCTGGTACGGAAAAACAAATACTCCAATATGAGGGAATAAAATATCAGCCAAATGTGATTGTGCTGGGATTTTTTGTCGAAAATGATTTTACAGATGACAAGGAAATTCTACAAAGGTATAACGAACAAATAAAAACAAAAACATATCTCTTTCCGTTTTGGGTTTATCAATCACGACTTTTTTCTCTTTTTCGTAATATGCGTTTTTATCTGACAGTTAAGGAAAAATCTCCATTATTTCCAAAAAAAAACGACGTTCTTGGTATAGAAACGGAATCATTTGATTTTAATCCTAAGGAAATGGAGTTCACCGAATCTGATTATTTTTCTTTAGGAGGTGAAAAATTGGATCTATTCCGCCGAGAAAGTCCTGCATATTCAAATTGGAATACTGTTCAAAAATTCCTTCTTGACATGAAACAACTGTCAGATCAAGCAAACGCCAAGTTCCTCGTCTTAATCATTCCGGATGAATTTCAAGTTAATAAAACATTGCTAAAAGATGTTGCTCAATATAAAAAAATATCAGTCGATCAACTGGACATGGCACTTCCTCAACGGACAATAAAAACATTTTTCGATCAACATAACATCCAATACATTGATCTTTTGACAGAGTGGGAATCAAGCCCAGCAGCTGAAAAGTATTATCTACCCCGAAATACGCATTTAAGCATCGAAGGAAATAAAGTTGTTGCAGACACGCTCTATCCAAAAATTAATGAATTATTACGACAGCCTATATATTAACCGCAATAAAAAATATTTTAATTAATATATGATTCACATATCATAAATATTGGTTTATAATTACCTTATTGCTTCATACAAAATAATGCCGCAGCTCACCATCACCCTTCGATTCTGGTTCGACTAAACTCACCATCGCTCAGGACTGACTTTTCTCCATAATCTTATACAATACTATCCCACAGCTTACCATAACGTTAAGCGACCTATTCACTCCCCACATCGGGAGCTCGACGATCGTATCAGCAATATCCAACATCTCTTTTGAAACGCCGTGTGTTTCATTCCCCACAACGATGGCTAAGGGAAATTGGTATTCTACCTTATAAAATGGAACGCTCCTCCCATCTTGTTCCACAGCAACTATTTGAATTTTCTGTTTTCCGTTTTCTGTTTTCTGACCTCTCAATTGTTCAACCGCTTCCAATGCCGTTGAACAGTACTCCCACTCCACCCATTGCCAGGTGTTAATCGAAGCTTTTTTGATTTTGCTATTTGGCGGCGTTTCCGTGGCCCCACACAAATACACCTTTTCAGCTGCCACTGCATCAGCGAGGCGGAATATTGCCCCCACATTATACGTATCCAATACATTATCGCAGATTATGGTAATGGGATTTTTCTTAATTTTTCCTGCTTCTTCCGCATCAACAGGCGTAGTCCGAAGTTCCTGAGCATTCAGTTTCATGAGTGTATTATATCCGCTTTCCTTTATTTTTCGAAGAATATCTCACTACTATACGTTTTGTTTTGTGAAGAGCAGTATCCAAAAGTATGCTCACCATGCCAATAACCGTACCCAATAGCATTCCTCCTATAACATCAATAGGATAATGATGACCAAGATATATCCTTGATATACACACCAAAAATGCCAGCGCGTACATCCAAAACCAGTGTACTTCCTTCCGGGAAAACAGGTATGCAAAAGCAAACGCGACAACGGCATGAGTAGAAGGAAAAGAAAAACTCTTTGGAATCACTCCGACGATAATAGTCGACAGAAGCATGTCAGGACGCGAACGCATAACAATATTTTTAAACAACACTTCAGAAAGCGTGTAACAAAGAACCGCGGCTATCCCAAGTGGCACCCAAAACCAATGGTCTTTCCGTTCTTTCCGTAAAAAAAGAATCCCCCCAATCAAAAACCAAATAATCCATGCGTATCCGAATCCTGAAAAACATTCACCCAAAAAATCACTCCACCAAACATGCGGCAGATGATTGATGAAAAAAAACGCAGAGGTGTCGATTTTTTGGATTGTATCCATGCTCTAAATAATTTCAAGGCTTAGCCTTGATTCATATATCTTATATTACCGCGATTTGGAGGTCGGTGTCACGGAGAGAGTTGCTGACGGAGATGCCATACCTACAGGGGTAGGGGTCAAAAATATTATTTTAATAGCTCCTTCTTCAGGCACCGGAGACAACACTTTTTTGCTGGTGAGAAGAATTCCGGCAACGATGAGAATAATGAGGAAAAT